>OJRO01000004.1_pt1 | contig 241244 bp, 196 predicted proteins | sample 1599221 | NCBI WGS metagenome assembly OJRO01 (sample SAMN03922449, study PRJEB24848) | human gut metagenome | isolation source: stool sample | host: Homo sapiens | place: Germany | collected 2009-11
ATTTTGGCTTTTGTTTTGTTGCCGTATCGCGTCGACTTGTATATAATACCACGTGGTCTAGGTTATGTCAACACTTTTTTGGTACTTTTTTAAGATTTTTTTGTGAAACACAAGGATTAGTGGAAAAAGAAGCATGCTTGATTATCGCCTTTATCGGCATTAAAAACTCTTCAAAAAATCTCAAAAAAAGTGCTTTTTTCAGCTGTTTTTTCCATAAAAACCGCCGAAAATCAGTAAAATTTTTCTTTGCTGCGCAGATTTTTTTCTTAAAATCATGTAGGTTTTTTCTTCTATCTTCATTATCCGCAAGCTGCCGATTCAATACATATCCTTCCGGAGCATACTTTTACATACTTTCCTTTAAAATAAATACGCTGAGTTTTCAATAATTCTATGACAAAGTTGTCTGAAAATGCTATAATAAGATGACTTCTATTTGCAGCCTTTGGTATTGGCTGCGCAGTCAATATAATGAAGAAGAGGTAGAAAATGTTTAAAGTACTAAAATTCATTGTCATCAGTGTTGTTTGCCTCATTATAATGGGAGCATCAGTGCTTTATGGCTTCTCCAGTCTTTTTGCACCTCCTAATATGGATGAAACACTGATTCCGGACGCTGCTTCACAGTTCTACGATATCAATGGTAACGCAATCTATACTACGCTTTCGGAAGAACGCAGAGTACCTGTTACTATTGATAAGATTCCTAAGCATGTGCAGCGTGCCTTTATTGCTATTGAAGATAATCGCTTCTATGAACACGGTGGTATTGACTACCGCGGCACAGCACGTGCTCTGCTTTCTACATTAAGTGGTCACGAAGTACAGGGCGGCAGTACCATTACCCAACAGCTGGCAAAGAATGCTTTCCTTACCCAGGAACGTTCCATCATCCGTAAAATTAAGGAAGCTTTTATTGCCAAGGAACTTGAGCACAAATATACTAAGGATGAAATCCTCACTATGTATCTGAACCAGATTTATTTCGGTCAGGGTGCATACGGTATTGAAAGTGCTTCCATGTATTACTTTAATAAGCATGTCCAGAATCTGGATATCGCCGAAGCTGCTACTCTGGCAGCTATTCCCAAAAGCCCTAAATACTTTAATCCTTTTGAAAATCCGCAGGAAAGTAAAAAACGTCAGGAGCTTGTTATCGACCAGATGGTTAAATACGGTTTTATCTCTGCTGCCGACGGTAATGCTGCCAAAGCAGAAAAGCTTGTCTTCAGCACAACACATAAAACCAATTCCGATCCCCGCTCCTATTTCTTCGATATGATTACCCAAAAGGTTATCGAAGAGGTTGGTGCAGACGCTCTCTATAAGGGTGGTCTTAAGATTTACACCACTTTAGACCCGGATATGCAAAAGGCTGCTGAAAATGCTATGAAGCATCTGCCGGGCTATTATACAGACGGCAAGAAGCTGACTCAGCCGCAAATGGCTCTGGTTGCCGTTGACCCGCATAACGGTTATGTTAAAGCTATGATCGGCGGCCGCGGTCAGGATAAGTTCAACCGTGCTACTCTTGCAGTACGTCAGCCCGGTTCTGCCTTCAAGCCCTTTGTATACCTCACTGCAATGCAGAACGGTTACTCTCCTGCCAGCGTTATCGAAGATAAGGAAGAGGAATTCTCTCCCGGCTGGAAACCGCAGAACTCCGACAGAGCATGGCATGGTAAGGTAAGCCTGCGTACTGCTCTGGTACGTTCTATAAACGTGCCTACCGTTAAGCTGGCCCAAGAGGTTGGTGTAAGCAAAATTATTAACAATGCCGAAAAAATGGGTATTACTACTCTGGTTGATTCCGGCGCCTACAGCGATGCAAACCTCGCTATGGCACTCGGCGGCCTCAGCAAGGGCGTTAATCCTCTGGAAATGGCTGCAGCCTACGGCGTTCTGGCAAGCAATGGTATGTATTGCAAGCCTATTGCTCTGCTGAAGATTGTTGACCGTGAGGGTAAGGTTCTGTACGAAGCTAAGCCTGAACCCAAACGTGTTATTGATGCCGAAGCTGCTTACCTGACTACTAATATGCTGCAGGATGTTCTTATCAGCGGCACTGCAGGCGGCATGGGAATCGGCCGTCCGGCAGCAGGTAAAACCGGTACTACCGATACCTACATTGATGCCTGGTTCGTTGGTTACACTCCCGACCTCAGTACTGCCGTATGGGTTGGCGATGATAACAACAAATCTATGAACCGTATGTACGGCAGCGGCGCTCCGCTTTCTATATGGCATGATTTCATGGTCAACGCTCTGGCCTCTACTCCGCGCACCGGCTTCAGCAATCCGGGCGTAGCTGTTCCGCCGGAACCGGAAATCAAGCAGGATGATAAGGACAAAGATAAAGACAAGGATAAAGATAAGGACAAAGACAAGCAGGCTCCCGCTACGGTAACAACTGAAGGCAATGCCAACCAGGCACCTGTAGTAAGCAACCAGCCCACTAAAAAGAAACGCAGCATTAAAGACCGCGTTAACGAAATCATGGGCAAGCCTGTTGTCAGCAACCAGCCTACCCCGCGTAACTAATTCACTTTTATGGTGGTCACCAAGTGTGGCCACCATTTTTTATTGCTCGAAACTTAGTATATTGTATACATGAATACAGATTTATGCTATAATAATGACAGCTATAAATCAGCTTTAATTAACGAACTATACTAATAAAAGGAGTACTGCCATGGAGAAGAAACCTGTAAAAATAGTTGAAACCGTCCTGCGTGACGGCCACCAGTCGCTTGCTGCCACCAGAATGCGCATCAGCGACATGCTGCCGGCACTGGAGCAGCTGGATAACGCCGGCTACTATGCTTTGGAGGCTTGGGGCGGCGCCACCTTTGACTCCTGCCTGCGCTTCCTTAACGAGGATCCCTGGCAACGTCTGCGCACGCTCAAAAAGCATCTGCGTAAAACCCCGATTCAAATGCTGCTGCGCGGTCAGAACATTTTGGGCTATAACCATTATGCCGATGACGTTGTACGCGAATTTGTAAACCGCTCTGTTGACAACGGCGTATCCATCATCCGTATTTTCGATGCTCTTAACGATACACGCAACCTGGAATGTGCAATGCGTGCCGCTAAGGAAGCAGGCGCACATGTTCAGGGTTGTATTGTATATACCATCAGCCCCTACCATCAGGACAAAGACTTTGTTCAATTAGGTAAGGAGCTGGCACAGATGGGCGCAGATTCCATCTGCATTAAGGATATGGCGGGCCTGCTGCGTCCCTACGCTGCCGAAAGCCTTATCCGCAGCCTGAAGGCAGAGCTTGACCTGCCTATCGACCTGCACACCCACTTCACCAGCGGTATGGGCGATATGACTTACCTGAAGGCTGTTGAAGCCGGTGCGGACATGATTGATACCGCGCTTTCTCCGTTCTCCGAATCTACCAGCCAGCCCTGCACCGAAGCTCTGGTAGCAACGCTGGAGGGCACTCCCTACGATACAGGCATCAACCTTTCCGAGCTTAATGCATTGGCTGACTATTTCAAGGATGTACGCAAGAACCTTATCCACGATTTCAACCTGAACGCCAACATCCCCATCGATCCCAAGGTGCTCACCTTCCAGATTCCGGGCGGTATGCTTTCCAACCTGCTGAACCAGATGAAGGAAATGGGCGTTGCCGACAAATACCCGCAGCTGCTTGAGGAAATGCCGCGTGTACGTGCCGAGCTCGGTTATCCGCCGCTGGTTACTCCTACCAGCCAGATTGTAGGTTCTATGTCCGTATTGAACGTTGCACTTGGACGCTATAAGATGATTCCCCGCGAGGTTAAGGACTTAATCCTTGGCAAATACGGCCGCACTCCGGGACCGATTGACCCTGAGGTAAAACGCCTTGCCATCGGTGACGCACCGCAAATCGACCACCGTCCTGCCGACGATATTCCGCCGCAGATGAAAAAGCTGCGTGAAAAGCTAGCTGAAGAGGGCTTCCCTAACGCACCGATTGAAGACGTTTTAAGCTACGCCTCCTTCCCTGAGGTAACTCTTAACTTCCTGCGTCACAGCAACATCGGTATGAAATTCCACGATTTATAAGCACAACGCTAAAGAGCACGCTGAGAAATCAATCTCAGCGTGCTCTCTTTTTATGCAGATATTATTTTACATCCTCCAGATGTTCTTCCTGAAGCTCCTCGTGAATCTTTTCCGGCTCGTGCAAAAGCTGGATGCCGACACGCACGATACGCATCTTGTCAATCTCCTCTACCGTAAAAGCAGCAGCAGATGTCTGCACCTTCTGCCCCACCTTAGGCGGATAATCAAGCTGAGAGTAAACCCAGCCGCCGATAGTATCACAGTTTTCGGTATCCAAGGCCAGCTCAAAGGTATCGTTAACATCCTCCAGCAGCATTTTGCCGTCAACGGAATAGGTTTTGCTGCCCTTTTCTTCTACCTCCGGACGTTCCTCGTCAAACTCGTCCTGAATCTCGCCTACGATTTCCTCCAGGATATCCTCAACGGTAACCATACCTGCGGTACCGCCGTATTCGTCAACGAGGATTGCCAGCTGGCTGCGATGCTTCTGCAGAATACGCAGCAACTTGCTGATAGGCAGAGATTCCGGCACCAGCAGCACCTTACGCGCCAGACTGCGCAAATCAGGACGCTCGCCGGCATTTAAGCTGCGCAGCAAATCCTTGATATGCAAAAAGCCTATAATATGGTCCTTATCCTCATCACAGATTGGATAACGCGTCATGCGCTCTTCCAGCGCCGTCTTGATATTATCCTCCCAGGAATCCTCCAGATACAGGCAGATCATATCGGTACGCGGAACCATGATGTCGCTGGCGCGACGGTCGGAAAAATCAAAGACATTATCCAGATAAGTAAGCTCTGTTTTATCAATATAGCCATGCTTATGGCTTTCTTCCATCAGTATGCGGATTTCGTCCTCATTGTGCGCCTCTTCTGCCTCGCTTGCAGCCTCAACGCCCAATTTGTGCAGCACCCAGTTGGCAACGTGATTGAGGAACCACACCGCAGGATACATCAGCTTATCAAACAGAATCAGCGGAGCTGCCACAAACAGAACAATCTGCTCCGTCTTTTGAATAGATAATGATTTAGGCACCAGCTCGCCCAAAACAATATGCAAAGCGGTGATAACACCAAAGCCGACAACAAAGGCTATTGTATGCTCAACCTGCGGCGGCAGCTGCAGCAGATTAAATACAGGATGCATCAGCTTCGCCACAGTCGGCTCGCCAATCCAGCCTAAGCCCAGCGAAGCAATGGTTATACCAAGCTGAGTAACCGAAAGATAGGCATCAAGATGCTCCGTTACCTGCTTAGCGCTTTCTGCCCGCGTATTGCCTTCCTTAATCAGCGCATCAAGACGCGAAGGGCGCACCTTGACAATAGAAAACTCCGAAGCAACGAAAAAGCCGTTCAGCGCCACCAAAAATAAAATCGCTATAACATTAAACAAACATATGAGATAGTCCAAAAATCTCTGTAATCCTGCAGATTGCAGAAAAACAGTTTCACCTCCGTAAAATATATAATATTAACAGTATTGTACCATAGATAGACAATAAAGCAAAATAATTTTTTGTAAAATTTGTAGCAAAAAAGCCGCCGTATCAGCAAAAATTTACATGATACGACGGCTTTAAGCTTTTATTTGAGGTCGGCTACAGCTTTATGCAAAGATGATGCCTTATACTCAATCTTTAACTGCTTCAGCGCAGCGTTTGCACAGAGTCGGATGCTCAGCGTCCTGACCAACCTCGTCGCTGTAAATCCAGCAACGCTCGCACTTGTGGCCTTCAGCAGCAGCAACGGTAACCTTCAGGTCCTCACGGCCGGTTGCTTCGGCACCTTCGGCAGCGCCTTCAACAATAACAGCCTGAGAAACGATCAGCAGTGTTGCCAGGTCTTTTTCTACGGATTTCAGGATAGCCAGTGCTTCGCCTTCTGCGTGCAGCTCAACCTTAGCGTCCAGGGAGTGACCGATTTGTTTGTTACGACGAGCCAGCTCCAGCACCTTGGTGATTTCGCTGCGGATTTCAATGAAGTTATCCCATTTAGTTTCCAGCTCTTCGTTGATGTATTCTTCCTTAACCTCCGGCCAAGGCAGCATTTGTACGGATTCCGGAGCATTAGCAGGTTTCTTCATGAACTGCCATACTTCTTCCATAGTGAAGCTCAGTACCGGGGACAGCATAACAATGAGATCCATGAGGATTTCATGCATAGCGGTTTGTGCGCTGCGACGCTCTTTGCTGTCAGCCTTGTAAGCATAAAGGCGGTCTTTGAGGATATCCAGATAGAAGCTGGACATTTCAACGGTGCAGAAGTTATGGATTGCATGATACAGTACATGGAAATCATAGCTTTCGTAAGCAGCGGTAACTTCCTTCTTCAGCAGCTGCAGATGCATCAGAGCCCATTGATCAAGCTCCAGCATTTCGTTGAACGGAACAGCATCGGTTTCATAGTTGAAATCGTTGGTGTTGCCCAGGATGTAACGGATGGTGTTACGGATTTTGCGGTATACCTCAGCCAACTGCTTCAGGATTTTCGGGGAGATACGGATATCTGCCTTATAATCGGAGGAAGCAGTCCACAGGCGGATGATATCAGCACCGTATTGTTTGATTACGTCCTGCGGAACGATAACGTTACCTACGGATTTGGACATCTTGCGGCCATCGCCGTCAACTACATAACCATGAGTCAGTACGGATTCGTACGGAGCACGGCCTGCAACAGCAACGGAGGTCAGCAGAGAGGACTGGAACCAGCCACGATGCTGGTCACTGCCTTCGAGGTACATAGCAACCGGCCAGGACAGCTCCGGACGTTTTGCGGCAACAGCCATATGAGAGGAACCGCTGTCGAACCATACGTCCATGATATCGCTTTCCTTGTGGAAGTGCTTACCGCCGCATTTCGGGCAGACAGTGCCTTCCGGCAGCAGCTCTTCTGCAGTGTGAGCCCACCATGCGTCACTGCCTTCTTTTTCGAACCAGTTAGCAACGGAATCAATGGTAGCTTCGTTAATCAGATGCTCGCCGCAGTTATCGCAGTAGAATACCGGGATAGGAACGCCCCATACGCGCTGACGGCTGATGCACCAGTCGTGACGGTCGCTTACCATGTTATGAATACGTTGTTGGCCCCAGGAAGGAATCCACTGTACATCGTCGATAGATTTCAGTGCTTCATCGCGGAAGCCGTCGATAGAAGCGAACCATTGAGAGGTTGCGCGGAAGATAATCGGGTTTTTGCAGCGCCAGCAGTGTGCGTATTGGTGCTTAATGTTTTCTTTACCCAGCAGGCAGTTCAGCTCAGCCAGATATTTCAGTACCGGGATATTAGCGTCGAATACAAACATGCCCTTGAAGCGTTCGCCTGCTTCTTCGGTCAGCTTGCCTTGAGAATCAACCGGGCAGAGAATCGGCAGCTTGTATTTCAGGCCGGTTTCAAAGTCGACATCGCCATGACCGGGAGCGGTATGTACGCAACCGGTACCGGCTTCGGTAGTTACATAGTCAGCCATAACTACGAGAGAGCGGCGGTTGTTGTATTCAGGGAACGGATGCACGCATTCAGCGAATTCCATATCTTTACCAAGAGTAGTGCCAAGGACATTGCTGAGGTCCTTATGGCAGACAGCACCAACCTGAGCCAACAGGTCTTTAGCCATGAAGAGAACTTCGCCTTCGCATTCAACCCAGGCATATTCCAGAGCAGGGTTCAAAGCAACAGCAACGTTGGCCGGCATGGTCCACGGAGTGGTGGTCCAAATTACCATGTAAGCCTTTTTGCCTTTGGCAGCTTCCGGAGTCTGGCCGTTATCTTTTACCAGCGGCATTTTTACGAAGATAGTCGGAGTTTTTTGTTCGCCGTATTCGATTTCTGCTTCAGCCAGAGCGGTTTCGCAGTGCGGGCACCAGTAAACGGTCTTTTTGCCTTTATAGATATAGCCTTTGTTAGCCATAGTGCCGAATACACGGATTTGCTCAGCTTCAAAGCTGTGATGCAGAGTGATGTACGGGTTTTCCCAGTCACCCAGAACGCCCAGACGTTTGAAGTCTTCGCGCTGGATATCAACCCATTGCAGAGCGAAGTCGTGGCATTTGCGGCGCAGAGTCAGCGGATCCAGCTCATTGCGGTTCAGGCCCAGCTCTTTGATAGCAGCGTGCTCAATCGGCATGCCGTGAGTATCCCAGCCGGGAACATACGGTGTATCGAAGCCACGAGCATATTTGTATTTCATGATGATATCTTTTAAGATTTTGTTCAGGGCATGACCCATGTGGATTTTGCCGTTTGCATACGGAGGTCCGTCATGCAGAACAAATTTCTTGTGGCCTGCATGCAGAGCCTGTTTTTTGCCATAAATATCGTTTTCTTCCCAGAATTTCAGAAAATCAGGTTCGCGTTGCGGCAGACCTGCACGCATAGGGAACTCTGTTTCGGGCAGATTCAGTGTTTTACCATAGTCCATTACTAATAACCTCCAATTTTATTAAACAAAAAATTAACAATATAAAAAAGCTTCGTCCCTCAAATAAGGGACGAAGCTGTAGACTAACAACGATTAATACGCTTGCGTATCATGCATCATTATCAAACGTGTACTCCGTGGTACCACCCTCATGACGACAGCCTTTGCTGCACGCCACTCGTGTGCGCAATATCGGGCGCTCCCGTATGCAGCTACTCAGGTTCGCCGCATCCGCTCCAAAGTGATTTTCACCTGCTTTACTTCGTCCGGGCTTGCACCATCCCCCGGCTCGCTTATCCTGCGCCGCAAGCTACTGTCTTTTTCATCGCGTTAGCAAATATCAATAAACGCTAATATTATACATTAGCTGTAGCAAGAAGTCAATGAGTTTTTCTTGCTTCTCAAATTTACTCTTTAGCAGACATTTTTTCTATATCCGTAAAATCAATATAGAGTTTTTTATTCTTATATCCGTAAGAAGTTGTCAAATCTACTATTTTTTTACTATAATCACCACTCACCAGCTTGCCGGAAAAAACTACAATGTCGCCACTTTTCAAAGGCATAATCTTTTTATAAAGCTCGCTGTCGGCAGGGATTAACATTTCATCTGCGGCATATCTTTTTGTTTCAACAGCATATTCCGCTTCAGGAAAATCACAGCTTAGCCTTACATAAGCAGCCATACCTGAGTTTACCGATTCAATTCTATCAACCTTGGCACACCATTTTTTCACATAACCGTCTTTAAAAAATTCATTGAATTCCTTTTCGTATGATTTATTGAATTCCGCTTTCTCAAGCTCTGTCATGGATTTTTTCTCGTTTTGATTATAGCGGGCCTGTATTTCATTGAACTTTTTCTGGCTGGGAATACTTTCAGCAACTACACTATTTGCGATTTTTGAAAAAGAGTCACCAGATTTTCCTCTGTCTAAATTAATGTCCAAAACTGTAACAAAAACTCCCAGCACCATAAGAAGAAAAATAGAAACTATAGCTTTTGCAAATATTCCGTGATACCGCCACAGCAAATATAATCCTACCGGCCAGAAGATAAAAAGCATTAAAACAGCAAACCAGCCCTGTTCCCAAAATTTACTTTCCCGCTTTACCTCAGTTGCTTCTTCACGAACCGCTCTCCCACAACCGGAACAATAGTTGGCGTTATCAGGTATCGTTTGTCCACAGTACTTGCATTGCATAACAATCCGCTCCTCATCATCCATGTATATGTTATTACAACAACATAAAATCCTAAAAACAAGCTAATGATACACCCTAAGCTCTTTGCCTTTAATCACCTTTATCTTAACATTCTTTAGGATAATTAGCAACAATACTTCCGCTCTCCCCCACGCCCATACTTATTGGCTACAGTATAAATTCCCCCTATACCCCACGCTCTACTTCTACCGTACTTTACGTCTATCCTTTAGGTAGTACTCTAAAGAACAAGGTTACTACTAGCTTACGCTAGTAGCTTTTATCAACGCAGAAGAAAAAGCGAGAAAGAAAACCAACAAAAGAAAGAACGAAAAAGAAGATTCACTCTTATACTCGGGAAAAACGAAGCAAAATTATTACACTGTTTAAGAAAAAATTTTAAAATTTATTTTTTCAAGTGTAATAATTTTCATCGCGAAAAGACGAGTAATAGAGTGAGAACACAAAAACAACCGCTTAAGCGCTTTTCCTCAAAGCACCCAAGCGGTCATTCACAGCCTTATTCACTTCTCGTACTTAAACTCAAACACGCCAAAGCCTTTTTCCCTCGTCAGATGACTGACGTCATTCAAGCGGAAAACAGCATGCTCATGCCATTTGTTAATCCCCAGAACAGTTACACTGGCAGGCTGCACATCAACCGAAAAGTTAAAGGCCGCCACCTGCTGCATATCCATTCCCAGCCAACGGAAAATAATATTCTGAATCGTGCCCTTATGCGCAACAATCAGCAGATTTTCCTTGTCGACATCCGCACAATGCCACAAGCCGTGTACATTACGGCGATAAAATTCATTGCGCGTTTCACCGCCGGGATAGTTGCGGTGATCCAGCTCCTGCTCGGAAGCAGGCTTGCAAAAATGCTTCTTGGCCTCTTCCTCGGTCATGCCGGCAGCAATACCGTTATTCTTTTCCCGCAGAAAACGGCAATGCTCTATTTCGCCCTTAAAGCCAAGCTCCTCGGCAATAATCTGCGCCGATGCGGAAGCGCGCTGCAAATCACTTGCCAGAATCCGCAGCTTGCAATTACGTCCGGCAAAATCCTTCGCCAGCTTTACCGCAGCAGACTTTATCTGCGCCCTTCCCTTTTCGGTCAGCTGTGAATCCGTCCAGCCGCCGGTCAATCTTTGCGTATGATGCGTTGCTTCACCATGCCTCACTAAGATAATCATCATTCAGCCTCCGACTATTCTTCGTTATGACTGGCATAGTTTTTGAGCAGCTCAACCTGCGTTTCCAACAGATGCAGCATATTTTTACGATGCAGCGCCGCCTTTTTCACCTGCTCGTTATAAGCCTGTTCAGCCATAGCAGCCTTGGCATCAGCCTCAAAAATAATTTTACGGCTGCGTTCTTCTGCATCTCCCACCAGTTTACGATATTTAGTATTTGCATCCAGCATCATTCTGCCGGCTTCACTGCGTGCATCCTCCAGCAGCTTGCTAGCCTCGCTGGCAGCACTGTTGGCACGCTTCTTGCAGACATCCTCGGTAGTAATACGCAGCTTATCTGCATCCACCTCGGCAGTGCTGCGCAGCTTTTCGGCATAGGACTTAGCTTCCTCGCGCAGCTTGTTGCATTCAGCCATCGCTGCCTGCAGCATGTTGTCGGTTTTGTTCTTCGTCTGATTATACAAATCCTCGGCATGCGCCATGGTATCGTCGTGCAGCTTCTGCGCCGCAGCCTTCGCTTCGCTCAGCTGCTGCTCGCACTTCACTGCCGTTTCCTTCTCCAGCAGCGCCGCCTTCTTTTCACTGGCGTTCTTCACCTCGTCAGCAGTTTCCTGCGCTACAGCCAGAGTGCTCTGCATGGTAGCCTCCATCTGCTGATAATATTCCAGCTTGGAGCTGACGCGCTCGATAGTTTCCTTCTGCTCCAGATTATCCAGATAAAGGTATTCGTATTCCTTAATCAGCTTGGCAAGAAACTTGTCTACCTCTTCTACCTCATAGCCACGAAAACCCTTGGTAAAAGTTTTTTTCTTTAAATCCTCCGGATTAAGCATGGTTTATCCTCCTAGATATAACGCTTCAGCGTTACGCTGATGCGTCCTTTTTTAGTAGTGCCGCGGATTTCCTCAATCTCCACACGACCACGTCCGCGGAAGGAAATTACATCGCCCTCGTTCACCGGCTGTGCCGCCTTCTTGGCTTCTTTCCAGTTTACCTTAACATTCAGGCTTTTGATTTCATCCGCCATACGGCTGCGGCTTACGCCATAGCCTGCCGCTGCCACGGCATCCAGACGCAAATCAGCGACTGTAGCGTTAATCAGCTTAACCTTTTCTTCCTTCTGCAGCAATTCCTCGCGGGGAATTTCCGTAAGCGTTACCGGCGCAGCACCGATCTGCGTCAGATTACCGGTAAGATAATTTACCAGTGATTTTTCTACCACGAACTGCGCTCCCTCGGGCACAAAAACGATATCGCCCAAGGCCTCGCGCTTGCAGCCCGTGCCCATAAACGCACCAAGAATATCGCGATGCGACAAATCATAATAGCGCTTATCCCAGGCCGCCAGAAAATAGGCCATGCCGAAATCCGGCTGACCGTAGAAATCATCGGCAACAAAGGCAGCCTTCACCCTTTCGGCATTACTGAAGCCGCCGTCGCTTTCCAGACGCACATTTTCGTAGTTCGCCGCAATGATTTCCGCAACGTTATAGGCATGAGGATCAAGAAACTCGCTCACACGGAACTTGCGTGATTTATTGGCGCCCTCGGCCAAGTCCAGCAGCTTGGCCGCCAGCTGTTCGTCACCGCCAGCTTTAAAGTAACGCAGAATTTTTTCTCTGTCTGCCATAAATTATTTCCCCTGTAATTCCTTATCTCTTTGCAGCACTGCCTGCACTGCATCATAAAAAGCACCGCGCACGCCATGGTTTTCCAAAGCATGGATGCCGGCAATAGTTGTGCCGCCGGGGCTTGTTACCTGGTCGCGCAGCTGTGCCGGATGCAGGCCGCTTTCTACGCACAGTTTGCCGCTGCCTGCCATTGTCTGTGCCGCCAGCTTGATAGCCAGCGCACGCGGCAGACCGGCACGCACACCTGCATCAGCCAGTGCATCAATAATCACAAAGCAATATCCCGGTCCGCAGCCGGAAATTGCGGTAATCGCCTGCAATGCTTTTTCATCTACAAATTCTATTTCGCCGCAGCTGCTAAAAATTGCTGCCGCAGTCTGCTTCATCGGCTCGGTTACAGCCTCATCGCAGCAGATAGCAGTCATGCCGGCGCCTGCTGCCAACGGCGTGTTGGGCATCGTGCGAACTACCGGGAACCCCGGAGCATAGGCATGCAGCTGCTCCAGCGTAACACTGCCCATGATAGAAAGCACCCAGGCATCTTTTTTCATCGCAGCTATCAGCTCAGGCACCAGCGCCACTGGTGCAACCTGAGGCTTAACGGCAAAGATTACCAGGTCAGCATCCTTTACTGCCTCTTTATTATCCGTAGTAACATTTACGCCAAAGGCTTCATGCAGACTGCGCGCATGTGCCTCAGTCGGCTCGCCTACGGTAATCATCTCCGGCGCAATCAGACCGCAGCCGATAATTCCCTTGATAATAGCTTTGGCCATAGCGCCGCCGCCGATAAATGCAATCTTCTTTACTGCTATTTGTCCCATGGATTATTTCCCCTCTCGTCAAGCTCGTGCTCTTCGCCCGCATCTATATCTACGTTTTTCGGGGCGCAGATAACAATATTGCGTCCCAGCTTTTTCATGCTGCCGCCGATAGCATAAACAGTACCGCTTATAAAGTCAGTCATACGCTTGGCAACAACATTATCCGTCTTATCGTAATTAACAACTACAGCCTGATTATCACGCAGATAATCGGCAATCTTAGGAGAATCATTGAAATCGACAGGCTCCAACAGCACAACTGTCATCAGCTTGTCGGCAATAGGCAGGTTAATGGTTTTGCTGCCCATTTTTTCATTTTTAACCGGCTCCGGCTTTGCTGCCGAACCTTTGAAGTTCAAAATGGATTTGCGTTCACGCTTAGGCTCCTCTGCCGGTGCCGGAGCAGCAGGCTCCTTGCTGCCGAAGAAACGTTTCTTGGGTTTAGCGGGCTCCTGCTCGGTCTTGGCAGGCTTTTGCTCCACTTCTTCCTCGATGATTTCTTCCTCGTCATAAAGACTTAATGCATTCATGATTTTATCAATAATATTCATTACGTCACCAACCTTATCTATGTCTTAAAATTTCAGACTATAATCACGCTGTCCGAACAAGGCTGTGCCTACACGCACAATATTCGCGCCCTCTTCAATCGCAACTGTGTAATCATTGCTCATACCCATAGACAGAATATCTGCCTGCGGATACTGCTGCTTTAAGCGGGCGAACACACGGTAGCCTGCCGCAAACACCGGTCTTGTCTGCTCAATATCCTCGCATTTCTGGGCAATAACCATCAGCCCGCGCAGACGCACATGCTTGTATTCGGGCAGCTTCGGCAGCAGCGCCAGATAATCCTCTTTATCCAAGCCGGACTTTTGCTCCTCATGGGCAATATTCAGCTGCAAAAGGATATCCTGCACCTTACCGATGCGTTCTGCCTCCTTATCAACCGCAGCCAGCAAATGCTCACTGTCAACCGATTCGATAAGATCAAACAAGGCAACAGCCTGGCGCGCCTTATTCGTCTGCAAATGACCGATAAGATGCCAGTAGCCGTGTTTGCCCAAGGCCTCCTGCTTATGCTTAGCCTCCTGCACGCGGTTTTCGCCTACGTTGGCAATGCCCAAGGCTTCGATATCTGTAATAATTTCGGGCGGATGATTTTTCGTCACCGCCACCAGCGTTACCTTATCTCCTGTGAGCAGGTCTTTATTTTTACGCTGGTCCAAAGCAGACGCTATCTGCTCCTGAACCTGCTTTAAATTATCAGCTAACAATGTATTTGCCCCCCAATTCTCAGCAAAATGATTTGTGGCAAAGATTCTGCTTTTTATTATGCTTTAAAAGCTCTTTATCTTTATATTTTAGCATACGTGTAAACCATTGTCACGAATAAAAACAACAAAGAGCTGCCGCACAAAAGTGCAGCAGCTCTCAATAAATTTATCTTCGTTATGATAGCTATTAGTATAACAGCTTGTTGGCAATAACCAGACGTTGGATTTGGTTGGTGCCTTCGTAGATTTGCATGATTTTAGCGTCACGCATCATCTTCTCTACAGGGTACTCTTTGGTGTAGCCATAGCCGCCCATTACCTGAACAGCGTCGGTGGTTACTTGCATAGCAACGTCAGCGGCATAGCATTTAGCCATAGCAGCCTCTTTGGAGAATTCCATGCCCTGGTCACGCATCCAGCAAGCCTTTTGAACCATGAGGCGAGCGGTTTCAACCTTCATAGCCATGTCAGCCAGCATGCCTTGAACCATTTGGAAGGAAGCAATCGGTTGGCCGAACTGACGGCGCTCTTTAGCATATTTAACAGCGCAATCCAGAGCAGCCTGAGCGATACCTACGGAAACAGCGCCAACGAACGGACGAGCACTGTCTAAGGTGTTCATAGCAATACGGAAGCCTTCGCCTTCGCGGCCTACGCGATAGGACTCAGGAATAACAACGTCTTGCAGAACCAGCTCGGTAGTATTGGAAGGACGGATGCCCATTTTGTTTTCTTTTTTGCCAACGGAGAAGCCCGGGGTGTCTTTCGGGACGATGAAAGCAGTCAAACCACGGATACCGCCGGTTTTACGGGTGTTAGCGAACACCAGGAAAATTTCTGCCAGACCACCGTTGGTAATGAACATTTTGGTACCGTTCAGAGTGTAGGTACCTTCTTCCTTGTTGCGTACAGCGCGGGTAGAAACGCCGCCTGCATCACTGCCTGCACCGGGCTCGGTCAGTGCGAAAGCAGCCAGACCGCCGTTGTTCAGGATATCGCAATACATTTTCTTTTGTTCGTCGGTGCCTGCCAGCAGAACAGGTACAGTTGCCAGGCTGTTGGCAGCCAGAGAGGTTGCAACACCTGCACAGCCTTTGCCCAGCTCTTCATAAATGGTAGCAACAGAAATGCTGTCCAGGCCGGGGCCATCTAATTCTTCCGGAACAATAACGTTCAGTAAGCCCATTTCGTTAGCCTTGTCAATCAGGCCGTCACGCATATGGTTTTCTGCATCCATTTCAGCAGCATAAGGAGTAATTTCTTTTTCAACAAACTCCCTTACCATTTCCTGTAATTCTAATTGTTCCTCGTTTAATGCAAAATCCATCATATCCTCCTTGATATCAAGCGGTCTTCCGCGTCATTTCCCTTCCAAATCAACTCAGGCAAGCTCACCATTTGGCGGGTATTTCTTTAAATCTGTCGACGACAAACATTGTTGTTAAAATCGTCCCAATTAAATTCTTTTTGCTGTCAGTCATTTCAGCCTCAATAACCATCGTAGAATGTCCGGAATGCTTAATATGGCTTCGTACCGTTAAGGTTGTCGGCTCATGGACACCTTTGATAAAATTCATGCTGAAATTAAGAGTTGCCACTACAGCGCCCACGCTTGCACCGGTAACACCCAGAACGGAGTCTGCCAAGGCCAACATCACTCCGCCGTGACATATGTCACGATGATTAAAATGCTTCGCCGGATCAACGTCAATGCTGACTTCAGCACTGCCACACTTTATCTCACCAATATGCACACCGAATTGAGTCATAAAATGATTATCCGTGTACATCTGGCGAATATAGGCAGGAACATCCTTGACCTGCTCCACAGCTATCATCGCCTTTCTTCGGACAGCAGAAAATATTACTGTCAATATATCTTTGATATTTTACCACAAAACAGCGCTTAACTCAACAGTTTCATGCAAAAAAATAAGCTGAAAGGAAAGTTTTAGGGATAATTTTTTCAATAATCGCACTTTGGTATAAGCGCGAAACAAAATGGCTGCCGCACTTTGAGTACAGCAGCCATGCAAGAAGCAGATAAATTAATCGATAATATTTTGCTTGTAATCGTGATACAGAGTCTTGAGCTCTTCCATAGTTGCTCCCATCTCAACTTTAAGCTTGGAAACAGTATCGTAGTCGCCCTCGGCAACAGCTCTGCGGATAGCAGTGAAGATGCTCTTCTCTTCGAAGGAATCCTTAGCCAGCTTAGCGCGCAGGTTCTGGATTTTACGCCACATTGCCAGGTCGCAGTCGGTGCAGGTTTCCTGGTTGTGCAAGCGCTTCATATCGATAACAGCCTGATAATTTTCCGGAATCAGACGAGTCAAAAGCTCGGTTTTCCAGCGAATCAGCGCACCCTGCATGAAGGAGTCGATATATTCCTTCTTCAGGATATTGCCTTGAGTGAGCACTGCAACCTTTTCCGGATATTTTTCAAAGGCGCAGAGGTTTTCCCAAACGGTAGCAGGCGGTTCACCGAACAGCTTGCTGCGTTCTCCCGCAGTGAAATCTTCAAATACGTCTTCCTCAGTACGGTATTGACGGTCGGTATCCAGATAGAAGCCCTCTTCGCCGGCCTTCTTGGAAATTTCTTTTTCCAGAGCCTTCAGGTCCTTGCCGGATTCTACGCAAGCCTTAATACCGTCGAGGCAGGACAGGTAGAAGGCTGCAATGGCGATGTAGGTATTGGTGTACGGGTTCGGAGAACGCATTTCGATACGGGTAGCTTTATCGTTGTCCAGATCGCGGATCAGGCCTGCAAGAATGGTTCTGTTACGGGACGGATTATCCGGGCTCAGGCCAAGGCTGGTAACGATGCAGACAGGAGCTTCAAAGCCGGGTTTCAGACGGTTCAGAGAGTCAATGGTGCAGGAGATAAACGGATTGGTTACCTCGTAGTTTTTCAAAAGGCCCATGAGAGCGCCGTAGCCGATAGCGGAAAGGAAGTCCTTGTGCATATCCTTCGGCGAGAACAGGTTGACAATCTTGCCGTTTTTCATTTTTGCGGCAATGCCTACATGTGTATGCTCACCGCTGCCTGCAACACCGGGAATCGGTTTAGCCTGGAAGGAAACCTCCAAGCCGTTCATGCGGAAAACTTCTTTAACGATGATACGTGCCAAAAGCTCGTTATCCGCAGTCTGAACGCCGCTGCTGAACTTCCAGTCAACCTCAAGCTGCTCCATAACGTGAGTCATATGACCTGCGGCATCAATCTGACCTTTAACGCCGCCGCATTCCTTGTGGCCCATTTCAGGCTCCAGGCCGTACAGCTCCAAAGTCTGAATAGTCTGCTCCAATGCAGTACGCACGTTGCCGCGGGTACGCTGCCAGTATTGCTCCTGCATTACCTGAGAGGAGCTCAAAGCCTCCAGCGGTGCGTCTTCACGCGGAGTTTTTACCCAAAATTCCAGCTCGGTAGCACTGGTGAAGAGCAGCTTTTCAATCTCAGCAGGATTTACATGCTCCAGGCCGGCAATTACCGGATGCTTAGCAAACAAATCCATGATTTCTTTTTCTACATAAGCCAAAGTATCATTCAAAATAGAACGGGAATCAACATGATTGCCGTTGTGAATCAGATAGCAGGGAATGCGCAGAGTACCGATCATGCGGCCGCTTTCTGCGTCAAAATGCTCATAGTTATAATCAACAAACCAGTTAACGGTTTTATCAACCTTCATATCAACGCGGGCATCGTTCAGAGTAGCGATACCGGTCAGCACAACGGAAGAACCGTCAGTCTGTGCCGCGCTGCCTGCCAAAAAGCCATCGATATCCTCGAGGAAAATCTTCATCGGGATTTTTTCGTCGGTATCATTACCGGCAAAATCCACACCCATCAGAGATACAAACTGAATCTCCGGATGCAGAGTCAGAAGCTCACGCAGAGTGCTTTCGTTTTGTTCTTCAGGTTTAATTACATACAGTAAATCTTTGTTGTTCATGATCAGTGCAGCCATAAGGCTGCCTCCTTTCTCAATACTCCCTAATTATCATGCTGCAGAAAAATGCTCCCTACATATTTTCTGCAAGATAAACGAAAAAGGACCTTTTTAAGCATGGACACACTACTTCCTTACTCAAAAAAGTCCTCGTTGACTGTCTTACTATTATAGCAGATATTAAGTGCTTTTGTCCAGCTTTAATTTCTGAGGATAAGATATCAGGCAAGCAGGCGGACAAGAATTTCCTCCAGCTTTTCGTAGCCACGTCCGCCCTGACGCAGCTTTATATTCATATCCGATAGTCCCAGCAAAGCTTCCGTCAGACGCTTTTCATCAAAGCGCCTGCTGTCGCGCTCCAAAAATCTGTAGGCATATGGGCTGCGCATCCCCAGCTCATCCATAATGCCCTTCTGGTCATAGCCTCTGCGCTTCAGCTCCAGATAACGCAACACCTGACGCAGCTTGAAAGCAACAGTTGCGCTGAGCGGCAGAATATAGGTTCCGTGCTTGCGTTCGCTCGCCAACAGCTCCAGACACTGCTTCAGCTTGCCTGCCATAATATAATTGGTCAGCGCAAACGATGAAGCGTTGGGCAGCAGTGCAAAAACATTCAGCACATCCTCTTCCGTCCATTCTCTGCGTCCAGCGGCATAAATCGCCAGCTTACCGATTTCCTGCTGCAGCAAATCCAAGGGAATTTCTTCCTTTACCGGCTCGATATATTCGCTGATAGCCGCCAGCGCATCTCTGGTAAAATGCGCGCCGTATGCTGCTGCCTGCGCATACAGCCAGTCATCAAGTTCTCTTTCCTTAATGCGCTCGCACGGACAAATCAGCGCACTTGCTTTAAGCTGCTTATACAACTTGGTCCGCTTATCCATTTTCTTACTGCTGATTACAAGCAGGCAATAATCCGGTACGTCGCTGACAATCGCCGCCAGCTGCTCCATTTTCTTGGAATCGGTATCATCCTGCGCATCTGCAGTGCTGTTTGCTTTGGCAGGCTTTGCTGCCCACAGCTTTTCGTCCTTCAGGAAAATCAGCGATTTGCCGCAGAAGAAGGGATAGCTGTTGACGGCTGCCTGCAATCCGGACAGGTTGGTGTCCTTGTCAAAGACCGTTATTTCGCGGTCAGCCTCCGGCGTATCGCCAAAAACATATTCCGGCAGCGCGGCAATAATGCTGTTGCGGTAGTAATCCTCTTCGCCGCACAAAAGCAGTACCTGCGCCTGTGGCAGCGGCTTATGCTGTTGTAATAGTGAAATCAGGTTTTCCGGTTTAATATCCATCTGTATTCCCTCTTATTATTTTTCTAACGGTACAATAGCTAAGGTCTTGCCTAAAGGTGCAAGTATTTTTAAGATTGTACTGATTTTAGGAATAGATGTACCGTTTTCCATTCTGGCAATTACAGGCTGCTTTACTCCGCTCAAAAGCTCCAATTGCTTTTGGGTTATCCCCTTATCCTGACGTGCTTTAATCAGTTCACCTATTAAGGCAACGCGCAAATCACTTGCAGAAATTTCTTCCGGTGTAAAGATATTCTTTCTGACATCCTGCCATTCATAGCCTACTGCACTATTCTTCACTTTCCTCACTCCTTAATTTCTCTCCTTTAATTATAACTTATGAGTTATATTTTGACAACAGCTTCACTGTAAATCAGCGTAGCCATAGCATTTTATTCCCTCTGCGTCAAAAACAACTTTAATGCACCCCAATTCATCCGTTCTGACAATACTGCTGCCTATTATCTGCAAGCGCTCCAACGTTTCCTGATGCGGATGGCCGTAGCGGTTGCCGCGGCCGCAGGAAATAACAGTCAGCTGCGGACGCACCTGCTCCAGAAATTCCATACTGCTGCTGTAATGCGAACCGTGGTGACCTGCCTTCAGTACAGTGTACTGCTGCAGCTGCAGTCCTCGCTCGCGTTCTTCCCCCATGTCGCCTGTAAACAGCACGCTGCCCTGCGCGCTGTGCAGCGCCGCCAGCGTGCTGGCTTCGTTTCCCGGCACAGCCTGCTGCGGTACATCTGCCAAAACAAGCTCCGCATTATCATCCAACGTATAGCGTTCACCGCTCTGCACCACATGCGCCTGCGTCCTGCCGGCCTGCGCCAAAATTTCCTGCTGCACCCTTTTGCTTTCCTCCGTCAGTGCTTCATTGGGCAGGAGCAGCTTTTTTACCCGCAGCTGTCGCAATAAATCCGCCGCAGCACCCACATGGTCAAAATCATAATGGCTTAAAAGCAAAATATCCGCCTCACGCTTGCCAAGATAGCGCAGAAATGGTGTTATCACGCGCGTTGCTGTCGATATATTTTTCAAGCCGCCGGTATCAATAATTGCCACCCGCTGCGACGGCGTGACGATAACAGCGCAGTCACCCTGCCCCACATCCAGAAAATAGCAAGCCAGAGGCAGCGTGCAATACTGCTGATAAGCAAGCGTCCCGGCAAGCAGCAAGGCATGCAAAAGCAGGATACCGCGCCTTTCCCTATTACTCCAAAATTGCAGCCAAGGGAAATCCGCCCACACAAAGAGCGCTGCATAATAGATTACAAAGCAATAAGCAGGCAGCTTGCCGATAACTACAGTGCTGTACGGCAATTCAGCAAAAAAACGCGCCTGCGTCAGCACCTGCGCCGCAAGCCAGGCAGCAAGCTGCAGCAGATAATCACCGCACACGGGCAGCAGTGCACCCACAAGTGCCATCTGCGCGGCAATTTCCAACACCGGCACCAGCACGATATTGCTTACCAGGGCAATCAGCGAAATTTGGTGAAAATAATAAACCTCCAGCGGCAGTACAGCCAGCTGTGCTGCCAACGAAACTGCTGCCGCCTCGCCTATCGGCGCAGGCAAAGCCTGCGGCAGCAGCCTTTGGCATGCAGGAAGCAGCCACAAAAGACCGGCCGCCGCCCCGAACGATAACTGAAAACCGATATCGGCCAGCCATAACGGCTGCAGGCACAACAGCAGTGCCGCCACCAGACACAGCAAGCGCCCGCGCTCCGCACCGCTGCCGCCAAGCAGCAGAACGCTGCTCATAGCCAGTGCTCGCAGCACCGGAGGGCGCAAGCCGCAGAGCAAAGCATAGGCAGCCAGCAAAATGATAACAATAACCTTACGCCAGGGCAGCGGTACCCACTGCAGCAAAGCAAGCAGCAGGCCTGTGAGCAGCACAATATGCGTGCCCGAAACAGAAAGAAGATGTGCCAAACCATTATCCGTAAACAGCTCGAGTGTTTCTTCATCCAGCCTGCCGCTGCCGCCAAGCACCATGCCGCTCAGCAGCGCCCCATATTCAGCGCCGGCTGCTGCCTCTATGCGTTCGCTCAGCTTTTTCTTCCACAAAGCAAAACGCTGCCACCACAAAACCTGCGGTTCTATCTTTAGCAGCTGCGCCTTGCGCAAACGTCCGCCCAGCTCCTGCACTCTGTTATAGCTTGCAGCGTCAAAGCCTCCGGGGTTACGCAGGCTGTCCAAGCGCTCCAACGTACCTTTGAGTACCACACAGCCTGCCTGCGGCAGCTCGCCCTTCACGCTTACGCGCAAACGTCCGCTGTAAGCAAGCTCCGTATCGCTATAAACCTTTTGACAACGTAGAATCGCACTGCTGAAGCCATCCTGCCTGCGCACGCTCAAAGGTTCCACAGCGCCCTGTACAACCAGCTGCCGCCCAAAGCAGGAAACAAGCTGCTGCTCAGCTGACAGCGGCACGGTAAGCAGACGAAAGAATAATATACAAAGCAGCATGAACGGTAAAAATAATCGTAGATAACGTGTTTTCTGCAGCACTAATCCACCTCCACATAATTACGCAGCTTTGCCAGCTTGGCTTTGCCTATTCCCGGCACACGCAGCAAATCATCCGCGCTGGTAAAACGCCCGCTGTTTCTTGTTTCTATAATACGCTGTGCCAACGCCGTTCCGATACCGGGCAGCTGCTGCAGCTCGCTTACGCTCGCGCTGTTGATGCGCACGCTCTGCATCATGCTGCTGTTTCTGCCTGAGCCTGCTTTAGCACTGCCGTACTTTTTAGACGCACTTTCACCTAAACCGGACTTTGCCTGAGCGCTTTTCCTCTGCGTTCTGCTTGTCCCTGCAGCCTTCTGCACAGGTACTCGTATCTGCATCCCATCGCGCACCTTACGCACCAGATTAACGCGTTCACTGTCGGCATTTTCCGTCAGGCCGCCGGCAGCAGCAATGGCTTCTTCCACTCTGCAGCTGGCAGGCACATCGTAAATTCCCGGCTCCAGCACAGCGCCGCTCACCTGCACGCGTACTGTTTTTGCCTGCGCTGCTTTGGATGTGACAGCACTTTGCGCGGACTGCGGCAGGCTGCTGCCGCCAGGCAACGCTTTTGCTTTTTCATCGGTGCTTATAAGGCCGGTGATGATGCAGCCTGTGAGGAGAACGGCGATGAAAATCAGTTTTTTAGATTTTGCTTGCATGGGGATACCTCCTAATGGTGTTAATAAAATTAAAATTCAGTCTTCAATTTCTAGTATTACTTCTTTCGTCCCCGAAAGAAGTAACAAGAAAGGGGCGCGCTTTGCGAAAGCGCGGGAAACAGTCGCTTTTTTGCTCGCACAAAAAAGCTCAGCAAAAAATGCTTTACCATATTCCCTTTGGTTCGTAGTAAGCCAAAGGCTACTACAACATAGCAATGAATATGCAAGCATTTTTTAAGGCTTAGACTAACGCGAAGTTTAATCACCCGATACAAGTCTTAGACAAACCACAAAATACATCATAGGTTACGAAGAACAATTAAAAGAACTTCGAACACGCGCTAGTAACAGCAAAGCGACCCGATTTAGAGAGCTTTTTGGTAAAACTTTTTCTCCCGAAAAAGTTTTTGTTTTGCCGCGCTTTCCAAAAAGCGCGAACCTTTCTTGCCAACTTCTTTCAGTTATGAAAGAAGCTGAATAAACATCACAAAAAAACAAAAAGAGCCCCCAAGAATAACAATTACGTTATTCTCAGAGACTCTGAAAATGTAAGCGTTATTTAGTACTACTAAATAATGTCATTGCTGACATGCACTGCTTATTTTTTTGTCCGCGCTACAGTCTGCGGGAACTGCCTGCTGCAGGACAGCTGTAACTGCGGTGGTCGCAGTTAGTTATTAGTGGTTAGTGGCCAATAATACTAAAGCTCGCGACAGATTTTATTTTCCCCCTCTTTTTGCTCCCTGTTCGGTCGCAACGGGGATTCGTTCCACCATTTCACTTTCTCGCTTCGCTATTGCTCGCGATAAAGTGGGTGTCACTTCGCTACGATGTTTACCAGACGGCCGGGTACGCAGATAACCTTGCGTACGGTTGCATCGCCGATGTGAGCCTGAACGTTAGCGTCAGCCATAGCAATTTTCTCCAGCTCTTCTTTGGTAGCTTCAGCCGGAACAGTCAGACGGCCGCGAACCTTGCCGTTAACCTGCAGAACGATTTCTACATTGTCAACCTTCAGGGCTTCTTCATCGCACTCAGGCCAGCTTTGTTCATGTACGCTGCTGTTGGCATCAATAGCACCGCGCCACAGCTCTTCGGTGATATGCGGAACAAACGGGCTCATCATCTTGATGAGGTCGGAAATTGCTTCGTAAATCAGACCTGCATTCGGCTCTTTGGCAGCTTCTTTATAAGCATAGAGAGCGTTAACCAGTTCCATCATAGTGGAAATAGCAGTATTGAAGTTGAAGCGGGTTTCGATATCGTTGGTAACCTTCTTAATGCTGCTATGCAGTACACGGCGCAGGTCCTTGTCTGCTTCGTTCAGGTTGCTGTGATCGTATTCGGTAACCTTTTGTGCCAGAACAGCTTCAAATGCTTGTACGATACGCCAGATACGGTTCAGGAAGCGGAAGGAGCCTTCAACGCCCTGGTCGCTCCACTCCAGCTCTCTTTCAGGCGGAGCAGCGAAGAGGATGAACAGACGCGCAGTATCTGCACCATATTTGGAAAGGATTTCTTCCGGAGAAACAACGTTGCCCAGAGATTTACTCATCTTAGCACCGTCTTTGATTACCATGCCCTGAGTCAGCAGGTTGCTGAACGGTTCATCATAATCAACCAGGCCTGCGTCACGCAGAACCTTTACAAAGAAGCGGGAATACAGCAGATGCAGAATAGCATGCTCAATACCGCCGATATATTGGTCTACAGGACCCCAATAGTTGTTGAGCTCCTTGTCAAACGGCATCTTGTCGTTGTGTGCGTCGGTATAACGCAGATAATACCAGGAGGAGCACAGGAAGGTGTCCATGGTATCGGTTTCACGGGTTGCGTCAGCACCGCATTTCGGGCATTTGCAGTGAACGAATTCTTCGGAGGTTGCCAGCGGAGATTTAGCACCGGCAGTGAAGCTTACGTCCTCAGGCAGGCGAACCGGCAGCTGGTCTTCCGGAACCAGAACCTCGCCACAGTGCGGGCAGTAAATGATAGGAATCGGAGCGCCCCAATAACGCTGACGGCTGATCAGCCAATCACGCAGACGATAGTTTACACGGCGTTTACCAAAGCCTTCAGCTTCAGCCTTGTCCATAATAGCGCTCATAGCCTTGTGCATTTCCATGCCGGTGAATTCGCCGGAGTTAACCAGCATGCCTTCTTTTTCTTCGTAAGCGCAGGTCATTTCTTCCAGCTTCAGCTCTTTGCCGATTGGGCAGATGGTAACGATCTTTTCAATGCCGTATTTGTCAGCAAACATCCAGTCACGCTGGTCACCGGTAGGAACGCCCATAACGGCGCCGGTACCGTAATCATACAGTACATAGTTGGTTACCCAGATTTCTACCTTGCGGCCGGTGAACGGGTTAATGCAGTACACGCCGGTGAATACGCCCTCTTTTTCGGATTCGCTGGAGGTACGTTCAATTTCGGACTGATTACGAACACGCTCGCAGAAAGCGTTGATTTCGTCAGCCTTCGGATTGTTTTCGCAAATCTTTTTAATCAGCGGATGCTCGGCAGCCAGAGCCATGAAGGTTACGCCGTACGCAGTATCCGGACGGGTGGTGTAAACAGCAACAGTATCGTTAAGTGCCGGGATTTCAAAGGAGAATTCCAAGCCTTCGCTGCGGCCGATCCAGTTGTGCTGCATGGTTTTTACGCGCTCGGGCCAGCCCGGCAGCAGGTCAAGATCCTTCAGCAGCTCATCAGCATAATCGGTGATTTTGAAGAACCATTGGCTCAGATCCTTTTTAACAACCTCATGATCGCAGCGCCAGCATTTGCCGTCGATAACCTGCTCGTTAGCCAATACGGTGTTACAGGTGTCGCACCAGTTTACGGCAGATTCCTTTTTAACTGCCAGACCGCGTTTGTAGAACAGCTCAAAGAACCATTGAGTCCATTTGTAATAATCTTCCTTACAGGTAGTAACCTCGCGGTCCCAATCGTAGGACAGACCGAGAGCCTTCAGTTGGCGAGTCATGTTAGCGATGTTTTCCAGAGTCCATTTTTTAGGCGGAATGTTGTGTTTGATAGCAGCGTTTTCAGCAGGCATACCAAAGGAGTCCCAGCCCATCGGATGCAGAACGTTGAAGCCCTTCATGGTGCGGAAACGTGCGATTACGTCACCGATGGAATAGTTACGAACGTGGCCCATGTGCAGATTGCCGGACGGATAGGGGAACATTTCCAGAACGTAGGATTTAGGCTTATCCTTATCCATCTCTACTTTAAAGGTTTTGTTTTCTTCCCAGTATTTTTGCCATTTAGCTTCAATATCATGGGGAGCATACTTTTCTTGAATCATTTCATTACCTCCCAGGTATTATTGTTGGTCGAAAATAAAAAATCCCCGACCTTAAAGAAGGTCAGGGACGAAGAATTCGCGGTACCACCCTGATTGCGGCTACAGCCGCCACTCAATTAGCCTTAACGCAGCATCACGTCCGCACATTTCCTTGCGGCTTCTTCACGGTGAGTTCATCTGCCCTAAATGCCGGCTCGCATCAACCGCCGACTTTCTGAAAGATACTGCAGATTACTGCTCCGCTTCACAGAATTTGAATAAAAATATCTTGTATATTATATAACGCCAAACAGGAAAAGTCAAACTTCTGCGTCAGCGTTTATTTTTTCTTTTTCTTCGGCACCAGCTTCTGTCCCAGCTGTCCCTTGACGATAATCAGCTGGTCACGCAGCTCGGCCGCCGCCTCGAAGTCCAGCGCCTTCGCCGCCTCCTGCATCCGTCTTTCCAGCTCGCGGGCCAGCGTGTTCAGCTCCTTAGTTGATTTCTGCTTCATCTTCTTGCTGCTGCCATAGGCTTCTGCTTCTTCCGTATCCGCAACCTTCGTCAACTTAATCAGCTGGCGTTGCTCCTTGTAAATCGTTTTCGGCGTAATGTGATGCTCCTCGTTGTACGCCTGCTGCTTTTCACGGCGGCGGTTGGTTTCATCAATCGCGCGCTGCATACTGTCGGTAATGCGGTCGGCATACATAATAACACGACCGTGAGCATTACGCGCAGCACGGCCGATAGTCTGAATCATCGCCGTATCACTGCGCAAAAAGCCTTCCTTGTCCGCATCTAAAATCGCAATCAGCGACACCTCCGGCAAATCAAGACCTTCGCGCAGCAGGTTGATGCCTACCAGCACATCAAACTTACCGGCACGCAGGCTGTCGATAATCTCCGCTCTCTCAATCGTGGCGATTTCCGAATGCAGATAGCGCACACGCACACCTGCCTGCTTCAGATATTCTGTTAAATCCTCAGCCATACGCTTCGTCAGCGTAGTCACCAGCACACGCTCACCAGCAGCGGCAACCTTGTTGATTTCGCCCAGTAAATCATCAATCTGTCCCTTAATCGGACGAATTTCAATCTGCGGGTCCAGCAGGCCTGTCGGACGGATAATCTGCTCAACGACATTGTCCGCCTGCTCCAGCTCATACTTCGCCGGTGTAGCCGAAACATAAATCGCCTGCTTAATCTGTGCCTGAAACTCATCAAAGGTCAGCGGTCTGTTATCATAGGCCGACGGCAGACGGAAGCCATGCTCCACCAACATCTCCTTACGCGAGCGGTCACCGGCATACATAGCGCGAATCTGCGGCAGCGTCACGTGCGACTCATCCACAACCAGCAGAAAATCCTTAGGGAAATAATTTACCAACGTAAACGGCGGCTCACCGGCCTTGCGTCCCGCAAGATGGCGCGAATAGTTTTCGATGCCGGAGCAGTAGCCCATCTCCTGCATCATCTCCAAATCATAATTCGTGCGCTGCTCCAGACGCTGTGCCTCCAATAGCCTGCCATGCTTATTCAGCTCCTCAAGACGCTCGTCCAGCTCCTCGCGAATATCATTCATAGCACGTTCAAGGTTTTCGCGGCTCGTTACATAGTGGCTCGCCGGGAAAATCGCCACATGGTTGCGCTGCGCCAGAATCTCACCCGTCAGCACATCAAATTCCACAATGCGGTCAACCTCATCATCAAACATTTCAATGCGCACAGCCTTTTCACCGTAGGCTGCGGGAATAACCTCAATCACATCACCGCGCACACGGAAGGTGCCACGCTTAAAATCAATATCATTGCGTGTATATTGAATCTCCACCAGCTTATGCAAAATCTTCTGGCGGTCGATAATCTGCCCCAAGCGCAGCGACAGCACCATATCATAATACTCCTGCGGCGCACCTAAGCCGTAAATACAGGAAACGCTGGCTACGATAATTACATCCTTACGCTCAAATAAAGCGCTGGTCGCACTATGGCGCAGCTTATCAATCTCGTCGTTAATCGAAGCATCCTTCTCAATATACGTATCCGACTGGGGAATATAGGCCTCCGGCTGATAATAATCGTAATACGAAACAAAATATTCCACCGCATTCTCCGGGAAGAACGCCTTCAGCTCACTCGCCAGCTGTGCCGCCAGCGTCTTATTATGCGCAATCACCAGCGTCGGCTTGCGCACCTTATTGATTACCTGTGCAATCGTATACGTCTTGCCCGTACCAGTTGCGCCCAACAGCACCTGCGTGCGCAGGCCCTGCTCTACGCCCTCCGCCAGCTTGGCAATCGCCTGCGGTTGGTCGCCGGCAGGCTCAAACGGAGCCTGAATTTTAAAATCCATGTTCATCACCAACTGTAACACACTAAATGCGCGATTATTATATCGTTTCAATCAGAGCAATTTCTTAACGTAAATTTCGTGTGGAACCAAGACGAAGTGCCGCAAAACTCGCGCGAAGCCAACAGATACTTCAATACAAGTTAAGCATAGCGCTCAAACAGTTGCGACACTTCTGTAGTTCCGGACACTCATTCACTAAAATTGCTATTCATTACACGATATAACAATCGTGCTGCTAACTAACCCTTACACATCCAGCTCAACACTTACCGGACAATGGTCGCTGCCGAAAACCTCATTGTGAATCTCCGCGCTCTGCAGCTTATCCGCAATCCTGTCCGAAACCACAAAATAATCAATACGCCAACCCGCATTCTTCTCACGCGCCTTAAAGCGATAGCTCCACCAGCTGTACTTAACCTCCTCCGGATGCAGATAACGGAAGCTGTCCGTAAAACCTGCAGCCTTCAGCTCACGGAACTTAGAACGCTCCTCATCCGTAAAGCCTGCATTCTTGCGGTTAGTCTTAGGATTCTTCAAATCAATCTCCTCAGCCGCCACATTCAGATCACCGCAAACAACAACAGGCTTCTTAGCATCCAGCTCCTGCAGATAAGCACGGAACACATCCTCCCACACCATGCGGTAATCAAGACGCGCCAGGCCATCCTTGGAATTAGGCGTATACACCGTCACCAGATAAAAGCTCTCAAACTCCAGCGTAATCACACGCCCTTCCTTATCGTGCTCCTCCTGGCCCAGGCCATAGGTAACAGCCAAAGGCTTAACCTTCGTAAAAACAGCAGTACCGCTGTAGCCCTTACGCTCCGCACTGTTCCAATACTCCTCATAGCCAGGGAACACAAAATCCGCCTGCTCGCGCTGCATCTTCGTTTCTTGCAGGCAAATAATATCCGGCGCAGCCTCCTGCAAAAATTTGGCAAAGCCCTTCGTCATGCAGGCACGCAAACCGTTAACATTCCAGGAATATAATTTCATAAGTTCAACCTCTTTTCCGTAAATTTATCTGCCACTGCAACGGCAAAATCACCGTGCGGTTTTTATACTCTATTTGATTATTGTAACATTCCACGACCAAAAATAAAAGAGCTGCCCTCAGCGCTTCGTCATCAGCGATGACAAAATGCGCACGGCAGCCCTTAAATTTTAGAATTTGATTTGCGACGGCTCGTAATCAACCGTTGTCTTGATGAAAGCAATCTCATTGCAGTACGGATACTGCGGACAATACACGCATTCCTTCCATACCTTCTGCGGCAGCTTATCCTTCGCAGTTTCAATATAATCGCACTTGGCAAAAAATCCCGGCTGATAGGTCAGAGTGAAAAACATCGTCACTCCGCGCTCAATGCCCTCCTTTTCCAAATGCTCCACCAGCTGACGGCCTATGCCTGTTTTCTGCAGGCTCGGTTCCACTGCCAGCGAGCGGATTTCCGCAAAGCGGTCCCAGACGAAATGCAGCGCGCCGCAGCCCAGCAGACGGTTGTTTTCCACCGCTAAAATATAATCGCGCAGATTCTCGTAAATCGCATTGCGCGCACGCGGCAGCATCAAGCCTTCCTTTGCATAATAATTCAGCAATTTGTGTATATGTTCTACATCGCTGAAAGTTGCCGGTCTAAAAACAATCATTTTTCAAACCCCCTCATTTGGTTTCCCCATATCAGTTTATCGAACGTAACTGATTTTCTATATATTATCACGTATTACAGCAGAGTACAAGTATAAAAATGCAGAAAAAGGAATTAATCAGTGTAATTAAATACTGATTAATTCCTTTTTTAAACAGGGTTACATTCTTTCCTTCAGCATGTCTGCCGCAGCACACAAAGCCACAATAATCGCAGCCGGTCGCGGCGGGCATCCGGGCACGGCAATATCAACCGGCACAACGTCAGCTGCACGTCCCACAACAGCATAGGTGCTGCCATAGGTTTCACCGCCGCAGGCACATGCACCGCAAGCCATCACCATTTTCGGCTCAGGCATTGCAGCATAGGTCATACGCAGCGCCTGCTCCAGATTGCGCGTAACAACGCCGGTCACCATCAGCATATCCGCATGACGCGGAGAAGCAACGAAGGCGATACCGTAACGGTGCAAGTCATAAACAGGGTTACTCATCGCACCCAGCTCAAAATCGCAGGCATTGCAGCTGCCGGCGTCAAGATGACGTACATGCAGAGAGCGTCCCAGCTTTGCTGTGACTGCCTCGCTGACCTCCACGGCACTGTCAGCCAGAATCTGCGCCAAAGCATCATGGTTCGTGTGCACCAGTGCCTTACGCGCGCAGGCCTCTACACAGCGGCCGCAGAAAACGCACTTACTGTAATCTATTTTTGCTTTACCGTCAGCCACACTCACAGCTCCTACCGGGCAGGCAGCGGCACAGGCACCGCAGGCGTCGCAGCTGCCATCGCACTGCAGCTGACCGCGCAGACGCTTGTGGCCCGTAGTATCAATATTTTCGGTAGCAATCTTTCCGTGAAAAATTGCCTCCAGCATTTTTAACATCTTGCCACCTCCTTAGCGGTCTATGCAGGCATAGCATAACTCAAAGCTCTTATTTATTAACGGGAAGTCCGGGATGATGTCGCCCTGTACAGCCACAGTCAGCGCCGGCCAGTTAGGATAGGAGGCACTGCGCACAAACAGGCGGTCTATGCGGCCTTCCTTATCCAGCAGCAGGCAGTGCAGATTATCACCGCGGGCAGATTCGCTGATGCCCCATGTAAAATGACCTTCCTCCTGCTGCAGCTCGCCCAGCTCTACCGCCAGCTGCGTTTCCGCGTTGCGGCGCAGCTTGCTGATAAGCTGACGCACCAGCTTCAGGCTCTGGGCAACCTCACCGATACGCACCTTGATACGTGCTTCGACATCACCCGCTGTTTCCGTAATAACCTCAAAATCAAGCTCATCATAAATACCGTAGCCGATATCCTTACGGCTGTCACGGGTACTGCCGCTGGCACGCGCACCCACGCCTACCATAGCCAGATCAAAGGCAGTTTCCTGACGTACTCTGCCGGTGGTACGGATACGGTTGACGAAGTTCGCCTGCTCCCACATGATATGTACCATATCGGCATAAACAGCTTCTACCTCACGCAGAACCTCTTCGATTTCCTCCAGCATAGCGTCGGTAACATCGTACTGCACACCGCCGGGGATAATCAGACCGCGCAGGAAGCGGTTGCCTGCTATCATTTCGTTGAGCTGCATCAAGTATTCCTTCAGACGTGTGCCCATGCTGATTACAGGCGAGAAGCCGACACCGGCGCAAATATTGCCAGTATCGCCCACATGGTTATACAAGCGCTCCATCTCCGCAGCCAAGGTACGGATTAACCACGCACGGTAAGGCACCTCTGCCTCCGAGCATTTTTCTACCGCCTGACAGAAGCTTAGCGTATTCGCTACACTGCAGGCACCGCAAATGCGTTCTACAATCGGCAGTGCCTCCATCGGTGTCAATCCTTCGACAGCCTTTTCAATACCACGGTGGGTAAAAAACAGCTTGGCATCCAGCTGCAGCATAGCCTCGCCGGCCTGACTGAAGCGGAAATGACCGGGCTCGATGATGCCTGCGTGGATAGGACCTACAGGAACCTCAAAGAGGCCTTCGCCCTGCGAGGTAAGCATTTCATATTCACGGTGTCCGCGTGCATCGTAATCCTTGGGATATTTTTTCAGCAGCGGATGAAAGCCTTCGGGAAAGCTTTCATGCAGCACCAGCGGACGCATATCGGGATGTCCCTGCGGCTCGAAGCCGAACATATCGTGCAGCTCGCGCTCATACCAGGCAGCAGCCGGCAGCAGCGTAGTCAGTGACTGATATTCCAGCGGAGCGTCCGCGGGGAACGGAGCCTTCAAAACATCGATATCGCGTTTTTCAGCATTATAGAACAGGCAGTAGATGGCCAGACCGCCGCCCTGCAGCGTTTCGTCTGCACCGAACATAGCAGCCAGCGGACGCTTGCCGCTGTCGCTGCAGATATTGGCAGCACCACGCAAATTTTCCGGTTTAACTAGCATTATCTCAGCCTCCTATAATCCGCACAGCCTGGTTCAGCAGATTGTTGAGCCAGGGAATATTTTCAAAGCCTGCTCCCACTACGCAGGACAAAAGCAGCAGCGCAGCCAGCACAGGCACGTCAGTTGCTCCCAGCAAATCGCCCAAGGGCTGACGCTTAGATTTATCGCACAGCATACGCATGCCGTGGTACAAAATACCAATCAGCACACCGGCCAGCAGGATAATCAACAGACTGCCTGCTACCCAATGTCCCTCACGGAACATAGACGCCATAATGTAAAACTTACTGAAGAAAAGGCCCATCGGCGGCAGGCCCAAAATGCCCAGCATACCGGTAAGCCAAAAGGTTGCGGTATGCGGTACATCCTTAATCATACCGTGAATACGCATCATATTACGAGTCTGATATTCCTGGATAATCGTACCGGCAATATAGAACAGAACAAACTTAATCATCGCATGGCTGTACATATGCAGCATCACAGCCTTCAGGGAAAAAGCGGAAAAGACGCCGATACCGGCAACCATAATGCCGATGTTTTCCATGGAGGAATAAGCCAGAATACGCTTAACGTCGCGCTGTACAACAACGAACGGCACGGCAATCGCCACAGTCAGCACGGCAAAGAACCGCAGCATGCTGCTCATCATCGCAGCGCCTGCTGTCGGCAGCAGGATAACCAGATTACGCAGCAATACATAAATAGCACAGCTGCAGAGCGCACCACTCAGCATACCGCTGGTCAATGACGGAGCCTCGGCATAGGCATCAGGCAGCCAGGTATGCATCGGCGCCATGCCTGCCTTGGTACCGTAGCCAATAACGATAAACAGCAGTGCCAGCTTGGTCATCGCCGGGTTCAGGCTGTTGGCATGCTCATGCAGATACAGCCAGCTGAGCGCCTTTTCGCCGCCCAAAGCATCAAGCTGTGCGTAATACAGCACCAGTGTACCCAAAAGCGCCAAGCAGATGCCGACGGTACAAACCATGATATATTTCCACGTTGCTTCCAAAGCGGCGCGGGTAAATTTAAAGGAAATGAGCAGCGCACTGATTAAGGTAGTCGCTTCGATTGCTACCCACATCAGGCCCAGGTTTTTTACCAGCAGTACGATAAACATTGTCCAGCAGAAAAGCTGCATCAGCGCAAAATAACGGCCGGTCTGCAGCTGCTCGCCCTTGAGCACGCCGCAGCGCTCCTCACGCGTAAGATAATTACGCGCAGTCCAGGTTGCTGCCAGATAAAGTGTGGTAATAATAATAATTACCCACATATTCAGCGCATCAATGTAAAAATAATCGTCTACATAGGGCACAGCAGGATTAAAGGACTTTGCCATCAGCGCCACGCACACACCTACCGCAGTTGCCGTCAGGCGGTGCAGCCAATGCAGGACATTATTGCCGAAGCCCGCAGCAAGTGCCAGCACCGCGCACAAGGGTGGCAGGCATAACAGTATCAAAATATATGTTAACATTACATCCCCTACCCTTTCAGCTTGTCCAGCACATTTGTATCCGTCGTTTTAAACGACAGACGCAGACGCGAGGTTAAAATAACAAGAATAACAACTGCAATCAGCACATCAAGGAAAATCCCCAGCTCGATAATCAGCGGCAAGCCTTCGGTCATAATCAGACCGAGCAGATAAATGCCGTTTTCCAAGGTAATCAGGCCAATCATCTGCATAATAGCACGGCTGCGCATAACAATCAGCGCGAGGCCTGTCATAATCATAAACATAGAGGTCGCCAGAATATCGCGGCCCTCTGCCTGCGGCAGCAGACCGTCAATTACCATGTAGCCGAGCGCCAGACTGCAGGCTGCAAAAGCAGTAGAATAATTTACATTGATATCGCTGACAATTTCACGCTCATCGCGTAGCTGATTTACCACGCGTAAAATAGCGTAAGGAATAAAGAGCACCTTAACGGCAATCGTCAGCACACCGGGCAGCCAGGCATGCAGGCCGCTGCCATGGCTCATGCCTACGACAAGGCAGGCCGCCGCAATCAAAGCAGACTGCAGTGCCAGGCACAGAGTTGCACGGCGCAGCTCCACAAAGCGCGTCTGCAGGAAAACGATAAACATTAAACTTACAACCAAATATTCCATCGTTACCTCCTTACTGTGCCACTACTGCCAGCAGCAGCATCAGGCCCGCTGCCGCCAGATATACACGCACCTTGAAAAGGCGCATCTTATTGTTCAACGTTTCAACTACGCCTACAGCCACCGCACCGATAAGCACCTTAAATACAACCGGCAAGTCCAGCGGCAGATACAGCATAGCGAAGAGCACTAAGAATACCAGCAGCTTGAGCTGGCTTGCCCAATGGATAAGCGCCAGCAGACGGCCAGAATATTCCAGTGTCATACATTCATGGATCATCGTCAGCTCCAGATGCGTATCAGGGTTATCAACAGGAATACGGCTGTTTTCTGCAAGCAATACAAGGAAGAAGGCAATGCAGGTCAGCACGCCTGCTACCGTCAGATTGACCTCATCCGTACGCAGGCTCATGCCTGCCAGCGAGGTGCTGTTGGTGTGCAGCACGTTGGAAAGCACGGCCAGCATTACCACAGGCTCAACGAAGGCTGCCACATAAACCTCACGGCTGCCGCCCATGCCGCCGAAGGCGGTGGCTGCATCCATCGAGGAAACTGCCATAAAGAAGCGTCCCAAGGCCAGCAGATAAACAAATACAAAAACGTCGCCGAAGCCGGCCTGACCGCCTAAGAAGCCCGGCAGCATGCAGGCTGCCGCAAAGGTCGTCAGAAAATATACGCAGGGTGCCAGACGGAAGGTGATGCTGGTATAAGGAGTAAGCATAGTTGGCTTACCCCACCATTTGCGGATATCGTAATATTCCTGCCAGATGCTGCTGCCGATACGGTTCTGCATCCAGGCCTTTACCTTTTTAACAATGCCGGTTACCAGCGGAGCGCACAAAAGCAGTAAAACTGCCTGCGCCATACCGAGGGCCAGCTGTAATAATTCATTCTCTAAAATCATTTATAAAGCGCCCCCCATACCAGTACCAACATCATTGCCACCATAACATAGGCAACATATAAACGCACACTGCCCTGCTGCAAACGGCGCAGGAAATTAGAAATACTTACAAAATGCTTCTGCAGCGGCTGATAAAGCTTTTCCGTAATCATATCGGGAATTTCCAGCTTATAGGAAAGCTGACGGCCGAAGTAAGCATGCTCCTTGCGCATGTAGGTTACCTGACGTTTTGGCTTCAGCAGATAATCAAACGCACGGCGTACAGGCTTACTGAAGCCGGTAGCGGAATACTGCTGACGCTGCGTCGGATAGGTACCGCAGTTCCAGGTAACGTCCTCCACAACAAAGCAGTCCTTAACAGCCAGCCACAGCACTGCACCCAGCACCAGCAGCAGAGCCAACAGCAGCAGCGGCTTGTAGCAGACAGCAGTACCGACACCAGCCCACGCCAGATTCATACCGAAGGCATCAAGTGCGACAGGCATGCCCAGCGCCAACAGCGCTGCGCGTACTACCGGCAGCGGATAAAGACCGCAAGCAACAACTAAAACAGATGCAACGCCCATAGCAGCGAGCATAAATCTATCGGATTCGTGCGCATGCTCCACAATTTCACTGCGAGCACGGCCCAGGAAGGTGATGCCGAAGAAGCGTACAAAGCAGCCAAGAGCCAGTGCTCCGGTAAAGCCCAGCAGAATAAAGGATACCGCAGTCCACAGGCGGATATCCTGACCGTCGCAGCTTGTACCCAGGCTGATAAAGCTTTGCAGCACCAGCCATTCACCGGTAAAGCCGTTCGTCAGCGGAATAGCGGCAAGCGCCAGCGAGCCGACGAAAGCAAAGACAGCGGTATACGGCATTTTGCGTGCGAGGCCGCCGAACAGCTCCAGGTTCTTGCTGCCGGTGCCGTGCATAATGCTGCCGGCACACATAAACATCAGCACCTTCATAATGCTGTGGTTAAAGGCATGCACCAACGCAGCCACAAAGCCAAGCATATAAAAGCTGCTGCCGGAAGCCTTCATCAGCATACCGCAGCCGAAGGCAGCAAAAATTACGCCCATATTTTCTACAGAGGAGTAAGCAAGCACGCGCTTGATATCCGTTTCCATCTGAGCATAGAGTACGCCCAAAAATGCGGATACTACGCCTGCCAGCAGTACAACAACGCACCACCAGTAATTCCAGGCAGGCAAAAAGCTGAACATAAAACGACCGAAGCCGTAGAGAGCAATCTTCAGCATAACACCGCTCATCAGCGCAGAAACGTGACTGGGTGCTGCCGGATGCGCCTTAGGCAGCCACACATGCAGCGGCACCAGACCGGCCTTCAAAGCAAAGCCGGCAAAGGCACAGACAAAAACAAGATGCTGCCAGCTGCCATCCAGCGTATTCTTGGCCATAGCAGCAAAGCTGAAGCCCTCGCTGGCAGAGCCTGTCAGTAAAAAGGCAATCATAATCGCCGCCGTACCGACGCTGGTCATAACCAGATACTGATAGGCAGCATTCCAGGTAGCGCGCTTTTCGGATTCATGGTTAACCAGCATAAAGGAGGCTACGGCCATAATCTCCCAGAAAAGCAGGAAGCTGAAGGCATCGCCGGCCAGCAGCACCAGTACCATAGACATGATGAACAGGCACCACATGCCGCCCAAAAGACGCAGACGGCTGCCCTCATAACCACGCGCATAACCGAGCGCGTACAGGCTGGTAACAACACCGGCGATACCGGTCAAAAGCAGAAAGACTGCGCTCCAGCCATCGCAGCCTAAAGAATACGAGCCCCAGGTCAGGGGTGCGGGACTCACGCCGCCGAAAAGCAGCAGGCCTGCCGCATAAGCGCAGACAGCGCTGCCAAAAAGGGCAGCGCTGTTAGCAAGCCAGTGTGCAGCACGCTGCATGCCGTGGGGAAGCAGCATGGTTAATACGCCGATGCCATAGAAGCCCACAGCCACTAAAAACATTTCCATTTCATCACCTACACATAAAAATTTCAACTTCTTCACAAAAATGACATGTATCGTTAATTATAACACATTTGTTGATTGCGTAAAAGCAAATTACTGTTAAGCAGGCAAAAAAAAATACACCGAACCTGCAGAAATTCCACATGTCCGGTGGTTTATAATAAGGCTTCGGCATCAAATGAGCTTCCGGCAAATTATATTTTTACCCTTACTCCTTCGCCCGCAGCGCCAGCTGCTTACTCAGCCTGTGGCGCAGCAGCTTGATAAAGCCTGAAGGCTCCTGCACCCGCAGCAACGGTCCAAAGGATAAAACACGGATAACCATTTCCGTTTCATCACTTTTGTTATACATCAGCTGCAGCCTGTAATGCTTTTCATCCAAGCGCTCCGTTATCTTTTCTAAATGCGAAAAATGCAGCATCGCCCGCTCCAGAGCATTGCGCTCATCCGTCAGCAGGACGGTAACCGCACAGCGCTCCGGTTCCAGCAGCATACAGGCTTCTTCTTCCGTCTGCTCCAGCATTTTGCAGCTTTTGATGCGCCCCACATTAACGTAATGCAGATGGCGCTCGCACACCGCCTTCAGGCGGAACTTGTCATCCTTCGCCGAATATTCCAGCTGCAGCGGCAGATATTCCTTCCGCACGCTTTCGTTTTTGCCGCTGATAAAGCTGATTTCCACCCTGCGCTTTTCCGTTATCGCCTGCAGCAGCAAGCGAAAATGCTGTTTGTACTGCGGAGCATCATAATTATCACCGTCGCTGTAACGGTCGAAATACACAAACTGTTCCTCACTGAACAGCGGCTCCACATCCTCCAGCCCGCTGCAATCTACATCAAAAAGCTGTATCCGCTTATCCGTCAGCAGGCTTTTCAGCCAGCGACGCTGCAATGTTGTCAACGGCATCGCCGGTGCATGCCGCAGCGGCGTAGTCATATCCTTCTGCAGCAGCGGCCAGCTTCCGTCCTGCAGTGCCTTGGGAATGGTCAGGCAGCTGTCAGCAAAGGCCTGCTCCCGCACCAACAGCTCCAAGCTGTCCTTCGTCAGCTGCTTTTCCTGTGCCTGCCACAAAATGGAGCTCACAACATTAAAATAGGTGCCGTATATTTCGTTAAAAAAGCTGTCATTTTTCGCCATCCTCTTGCACCTCCTGCAGATAATAGGCTGCCGTCTGCTCCAGATCATCATAAAAAATGCGCTCTATTTCCTCGTTACTGCAGCTAAAGGCAGTAATGCGCCCGATAAAGGTGCGTATCCACGGCAATAGCTCACGCGCATCATACACGGCAGCACTGAAGCGATAATGCTCCGCATCCAGCTGCCGCACCGTTCCGCAGCGCTTTTCACGCTCCAGGCGCTGCACAATAAACTGCTCGTCAGCTGCCGCTTCCACCGTAAAGCTGATTTCCTCTAACCGGTCTGTCCTGAGCATGCCTGCGCCCCAGATGTGCGGCGCCGCCTCCTGTGCCAGCTGCAAAAACTCCTCATAGCGTCCTTCGGCGCGTTTAACCTCAATGCTTTCGATATGGTCAAGACGGTTGAACAGCAGCCTTTGCGCAGCATAGCTGTAGCTCAAAAGATACTGCCGTCCTGTCCTCGTGCTGCAGTAAATTTTCAAGGGGCAAACATATTGCGGTATGCTGCTGCCGTCCTTGTCACAACGGTAAAGCGTTACGGACTGCCTGCTGTTCATCGCCTCCAGCAACTCGTACAGCAGCTTGCTGTCCATCGTATATAAAATAAAATGATGCTTGAAGGCAAAAGCTTCGCAGTCCTCGGCAAATTTATCCAGCAAATAGGAGCCTGCCTCTCCCAAAGGCGCCGCCTCGGAAAAGAAGGCGCAGGCAAGCTGCCAGCTGCGCCAGTTCACCTCATCCCGCGCCAGGCAGTAAAGATTGCGCCGTCCCTGCTTCACCAGCCGCAGCATTCCCAGCGCAGTATATTCATTCAGCTTGTTGCGCACCGTCGATTCATCGGGCTGACGCAGCTGATTATCAAAACAGTTAAAATAACGGCCGCTCAGCAGCTCCAACAGCTCTGCCGCCGAATAGGCCTTGCCGTCGGCAAGAATATCCAGCAGATAAAAATGCAGCGTAATATCCATGGACGTAAAGCTCTTGGCCTTCCAGCTTTTATACAAAGGATTATGACTGATACTGCTGCTGTCGAAGGAAATGCGATAAGCTCTGCCGTCCGCATCGCTCTTGAAGCTCATATAATCCTCCAGCCAGCTGTCCAGACGCCGGCGATTATCATCGTAGCTTCTGGAACTTTTAGCGGTAAAATCATGCCGCTTTTCAAATCCGTACACATAAAAGCGCCGCATAAAATTGCGGATATCACTGTAATTTTTAAAAAGCTCGCTATAAGCCATCTGCTTTTGTTCTCCTTCCGCTCCAAATAAATATTAGTATAACATAAGCAGCGTATCTCTGTAATTACAAAAACGGCGCAGCAGATTTTTGCATCTGTTACGCCGTTAATTTTATTCAACTGTTACGCTCTTGGCGAGATTGCGCGGTTTATCAACATCACAGCCGCGAGTCAGCGCCGCATAGTAGGCCAGCAGCTGCAAGGGCAGCACTGCCATCAGCGGTGCCAGATATTTATCCGTACGCGGGATGTAGATAACGTGGTCCGCATATTTTTTCAAAGAGGTGTCGCCCTCAAAGCCTATGGCAATAACCACAGCCTCGCGCGCCTTAACCTCCTGCAGGTTGCTGACTGTTTTATCATATACATCCATCTGCGTTGCCAGTACAATTACCGGTACACCGGAAACAATCAGCGCCAAGGTGCCGTGCTTCAGCTCACCTGCCGCATAAGCCTCCGCATGAATGTAGGAAATTTCCTTCAGCTTCAGCGCACCCTCCAACGCTACGGCATAATCAAGGCTGCGTCCCAGGAAGAAGGCATCCTCACTGCTGCCGTATTCACGCGCAAACACCTTAATCTGGTCCACGTTTTCCAGCATTTTATGAATCTGCTCGGGTACAAAGGTCAGACCCTGCACCAGCTCCTGCTCACGCTCGGCACTCATGCTGCCGCGCAGACGGCCTACATAAATCGCCAGCATCAGCATTGCCAGAAGCTGTGTGGTATAAGCCTTGGTAGATGCCACGGCAATTTCCGGACCGGCATAGGTATAAACAACCTGGTCTGCCTCACGCGCAATAGAGCTGCCGACAACATTTGTAACCGCCAGAGTGCGGGAGCCAAGACGTTTAGCCTCACGCAACGCTGCCAGCGTATCGCTGGTTTCACCGCTCTGGCTGATAACAATCGTCAGGCTGTTGCCGTCAACAAGCGGGTCGCGGTAACGGAACTCGCTGGCAATATCCACCTCAACCGGCACACGCGCCAGCTGCTCCAGATAATATTTGCCGACAATGCCTGCATGATAAGCGGTACCGCAGGCCACGATAAAGATTTTATTGATTTCGCGCAGCTCCTCGGCTGTCCAGTTCAGCTCGGGGAAGCCGATGGTTTTTGCTGCCGCATCCAGACGGCTAGTCATGGTATCGCGCAAAGCCTTGGGCTGTTCATAAATTTCCTTCAGCATGAAATGCTCAAAGCCGCCCTTTTCCGCTGCTTCCGCGTTCCAGTTAACGACAAACACCTTCTTGCTGATGGGAGTGCCGTTAATATCCTGCACCCATACACCGTCTGCCGTTACCGTAGCGATTTCTCCGTCGCTCATAATAAAGGTACGGCGCGTATGATTGATAATTGCCGGAATATCGGAAGCGATAAAGTTTTCACCCTCGCCAAGGCCGATAATCAGCGGATTATCCTTTTTGGTGCAGATGATTTTATCAGGCTCGTATTCGCACATAAACACCAGACTGTAGGAGCCCTTGATAAGCTTCAGCACCTTTTTGACGGTTTCTTCGAAATCTCCGTCATATTGGTCCGCCATCAGATGAGCTACAACCTCGCTGTCTGTTTCGGACAGGAATTCATGTCCCTTGGCAATCAGCTCTTCCTTCAGGCCAAGATAATTTTCAATAATACCGTTATGGACAACGACAAACTTACCGCTGCTGTCCGTATGGGGATGCGCATTGCGATCCGACGGACGGCCATGCGTTGCCCAGCGTGTGTGACCGATACCTACATTGCCCACAGGCATATTGCCTGCCAATTTCTGGCGCAGTGCATCCAGACGGCCTACACATTTTTCTACACGAATGCTGTTGTTTTCATAAACAGCAATACCGGCAGAATCATAACCACGATACTCCAGCTTGCTCATACCATCAAGCAGAAAGGGAGCAGCTTCGTGATTACCGATATAACCTACAATTCCGCACATAATAATGCCTCCTTAAGTTTTCTTTGCCCTTTCTGCCACCGTGCTTTTCTCTCCCCCGTTACCGGAGGGCTTTGTACACGGTTTGCGGCCTGCAGCCGGCCGTGAGGCATCCGCTGACTGATCGATAACCTCATTCCTCGTCCACCGCCTGAGCGGTACATGCGCTTACATCCTTCACTGTCTGCTTTTGGCAGCAAAAACAAGCCTCTGCTGATTTATGAGCAAACAGACAATGAGCCGCGCAGGCAGGCAGTCCCACGCGGCACATCCTCAGACTAATTTAATTTTACAATATGATGACTGGCAGGTCAAGAAAACATTCCTTGAACTTTTCTTGCCTGCAGACGCTTCATATAGTATAATAAATACAGAAAGAGTGCTACCGATGGACGGTTGCCTTTCAAAATTAACTATTAAAAATAACCGCTAGTGTAGGAGCTGGGCGGTTATTTTTTTGCGTTTTTCAAGAAAATATACAAAAGCAGACCATTTCATCCGAAAATGATGTAATGATCTGCTTTTAATCTTCATTCAGCAAGGAAGCCTGCTTATGCCAACTCCTTAGTTACAACGTCGGCAATAGCGTTGGCAATCTGCTCCAGACGCTCCTGCTTCGGTCCTTCGGCCATAATACGGATTAAAGGCTCGGTGCCGGAAGCACGTACCAAAATCTGGCCGTTTTCGCCCAGCTCCTCCTGATATTTTTTGATTACTTCCTGAATGGCAGCCTTTTCTTCCCAGCCGTTTTTATTCTTCACGCGTACATTCAGCAGAATCTGCGGGAATTTAGTCATTACGGCGCCCATCTCGGACAAAGGCTTGTTGTTGCGAACCATTGCGCACAACAGCTGTACAGCAGTCAGAATGCCGTCGCCGGTTTTAGCAAATTCAGAGAAAATGATATGACCAGATTGCTCGCCGCCGATAGAATAATTGTGCTTGAGCATTTCTTCCAGTACATAGCGGTCACCTACAGCGGTTTTGACAGTCTTGCCGCCATGAGCCTTCATAGCCTGATGCAAGCCAACGTTACTCATAACAGTGGTTACCAGCATATTATCATGCAGTTTGTTGCGCTTCATCAGCTCCAGAGCGCAAATCAGCATAATCTGATCGCCGTCCATAGCCTCGCCGTTTTCGTCAACTGCCAAGCAGCGGTCGGCGTCGCCGTCATTGGCGATACCTACATGAGCGCCAACCTCGACAACCTTCTTCTGCAAAGCCTCCAGATGAGTGGAGCCGCAGCCGTTGTTGATGTTGATACCGTTAGGCTCGTTGAAAATTGCCACAACCTCAGCACCTAGACTGCGCAGGATAACCGGTGCGATTTCACTGTTGGCACCGTTGGAGCAGTCCATAACAATCTTCAGACCGTTCAGCTTAGCATAAGCAGTGCTCAGAATGTGCTTAATATACAGTGCAGACAAATCCTTTTCATGAATAATCTGGCCTACGCTGCTGCCGCTTACTGCCTGAGTGTAATCAATCGGTGCAGCAACGATAGCTGCAATTTCGTCCTCTACTGCGTCAGGCAACTTGTGGCCTGTCTGAGAGAAAAATTTGATGCCGTTGTCTTCAAACGGATTGTGAGAAGCAGAAATTACTACACCGGCGTTAGCCTTAACCTCACTGGTCAAAAAGGAAACTGCCGGAGTAGGCATAACGCCCAGAAGATGTGCATTGCCGCCGGCGCTGCAGATACCTGCTGCCAAAGCGCTTTCCAGCATTTGTCCGCTGCGGCGTGTATCTCTGCCGATAATAATTTTCGGGCAGGAAACCTCGCGGCCAAAGTATTTTGCGGCAGCATAGCCCAGCTTAAAGGCCAGCTCCGGAGTAAGCTCTACGTTCGCCACACCGCGAACACCATCAGTACCAAATAATCTTGCCATTTTTTGTAATAACCTCCCTAATGTTAATGCGTTTATATGTGAGTTGGGAATTGTTGAGCCAAAAAATTAAATTAAGAGCCTCTCCTTGGGGAGAGGTGTCATCGCATAGCGATGACGGAGAGGGGTAACACATAACATAACGCTATGCGTGCTGCAAAATCCCCTCTCAGTCGCCCTACGGGCGCCAGCCGCCCCAGGGCGCCCTCTCTTGCCCTGCGGGCAATTCACCTTGTCCCCCCAAGGGGAGCCTAATTCTCAGTATTACTCTCCACCCTAAATTACTTCACCGGCGCAAATCTTTCCATTATCGCACGCGCCACATGATAGCCGTCGAGTGCGGCACTCATAATGCCGCCGGCATAGCCTGCGCCTTCGCCGCAGGGATAAAGCAAATCATGCGTCAGCGATACATAGCTCTGCCTGTCGCGCTCTATGCGAACCGGCGCCGAGGTGCGTGTTTCCACACCCGTCAGCAGCGCACCGCCGTCAGCGTAACCCGCCAGCTTGCGGCCGAAGCTCGTAATGCCCTCGCGCAGAGTATCCGTAACGTAAGCAGGCAGCACCTTGTCTAAGCTGTAGGCCGCAAGTCCCGGACGATAGCTTGGCTGTACCAAACATTCCAAGGACGGAGTGCTGCGCTTCAAAAAGCTGTCCAGATTCTGCGCAGGCGCATAATAGCTGCTGCCTGCCGCCGCATAAGCAAGCTGCTCGTAGCGGCGCTGGAATTCTACGCCTGCCAGCGCACCATCACCGAAATCCCGGCTGTCCACATTCACCACCAGCGCACTGTTGGCTATGCCGCTGTCACGCTTAAACATGCTCATGCCGTTGACAACCACGCCACCGGCCTCCGAAGCGGCGGCAACTACCTGACCGCCCGGGCACATGCAGAACGAATAGGCTGTGCGTGTTTTATCCTGCGTGTGGTAAACAAGCGCGTAATCCGCTGCGCCCAGCAGATGATGTCCCGCAAAGCTGCCGTACTGCGCCCTATCAATCAGCTCCTGCGGGTGCTCGATGCGCACACCGATGGCAAAGGGCTTCGCCACAATGCCAACGCCCCTGCGTGCCAGCATAGCGTAGGTATCGCGCGCGCTGTGACCGCAGGCCAGTACTACGGCTCCTGCCGCCAGCCTTTCGCCGCCGTCAAGGATTACCCCCTGCACCGCATTATTTTTGATATCCAGATCAACAACATGCGCATCATAGCGCACGCAGCCGCCCAGCTCCGCAATACGGCGGCTGAGTCCCTGTACCATCGCACGCAGCTTATCCGTGCCTACGTGCGGCTTGTGCTCGTACAAAATATTTTCCGGCGCGCCTGCATCCACAAAGAGCTGCAGGATTTCGGCCATCATAGGATCGTTTACACGCGTAGTCAGCTTGCCGTCCGAAAAGGTGCCTGCACCGCCCTCGCCAAACTGTACGTTGGACGCGGGGTTAAATTCTCCCGTCTGCCAAAAGCGCTGTACATCCTGCACACGCTGCGCTACCGGCTTGCCGCGCTCCAAAAGCAGCGGCTTATAGCCATGCTCCGCCAGCTGCAGCGCTGCCAAAAGGCCCGCAGGCCCAGCACCGATAACCACCGGCGGTGCGCTCAGCGGCAGTGTGCCAAGCTCAAGCGTCGGCTGCTGCTGCTCCTGATATTGTATAATATCACGGTCCGCCAGCAAACGCTTCGCCTGTCTGCCGCCTGTTTCAACCTCTGCCAACACATGGTAATTGAGGCAGATATCATTTTTCTTGCGCGCATCCACTGCCTTGCGTACTATCCGCACACTGCCCAAAGCATCACGCGGAATACCGCATTTACGGCACACCGCCTGCTCAAGCGTCTGCTCCTGTCGCAGGCTGATACGCACATTGTTAATTTTCAGCTTCATCTATAAATCAGTTCTGCCTTTCTACCGATATTTTAATCTGCACCGTACGTCTTTCGGGAATAACCTTTTCCGGCAGATCAAGCTCAGCTGCAACAACAGTACTGCCGGTCAGCTTGCTTACATCCACGGGCTTGGTCTTGACATCCTTCAGCTCCTTCAGCACGGAAGGCGGTGCGGTAACACGAACGCTTGCCGGTACAATCTCTGTTTTGGTAACAATAATACCGGCAGGCAAATCACCGCTCATAACCAGCTTAACCGGAATATCAAGCGAATGCATCTGGCTTACCATATTGGCCTGCACCATTACACGCTCAGGGATAATTCTCATATTAGGAATATCGTAACCGTCGTCACTCACGGCCACCAGCTCGCTTTCCGTCTGGAAGCTGCCGGTATGGTTGCTGATATCAATCGGAGCAACCACACGGTTTACCTTGTCAATACGATGCGTTGCACCGCGCAGAGTAACCTCCGCCGGAGTAATTATACTGTTGCCGATGGTCATATCACCGTTCACCGCGCCCACGATACGCGTAGTAACGGGAACCTTTTTCTCGCTTACCGTATCCACATATACGGAAACCTCCTTAGGCGTTACGGATACAATCTCGCCGCCGGAGTAGGTTACCGTAATCGGCAGGCTCTGCTGACCTTCGGTTATATTTTTCAAATTGATAGAAGCATTGATTTCGGCACTCAGATTATCGGAACTCAGCTTGGCACGCGAGCCGCGCACCTTAACCAGAATTTTATCTGGAGCATTAAAGACCATCATATTCTGCGGCAGATTTCTCTGCTGCAGGCGCACCTCGATATTACGCTCGATTATCGGGTTCTGGTCGGTCATTACGTATACCCACAGGCCGCAGGCCATGAGCAGGCAGATAATCCTTGCCAACAGGTTTTCCTTACGCGCCAGCCTTTGCAAAAATCTCATTTTTTCTCACCGCCCCACAAGCTCTTGATTTTATCAACCAAAGAATTCTTAACTGCTGCATGCGGACGGAAAATTGCCGTGCGCAAAATTTCCTTCACATCATCCACCGTCAGATAACGCATCAGCTCGCCGTTGCGGGCGATGGAAATCGTACCGGTTTCCTCGCTGACAACAAGAATCATCGCATCGGACTGCTCGGACATACCGATTGCGGCACGATGGCGGGTACCAAGCTCCTGGCTCAGATTGCGGTTTTCCGTGAGCGGCAGCAGGCAGCAGGCAGCAACAACGCGGTTGCCGCGGATAATAACAGCGCCGTCATGCAGCGGTGTATCCTTAACAAAAATGTTCTGCAGCAGTCCAGAACTCACCAGACCGTCAATCGGCACACCGGTTTCGATACGCTCTGCCAAACCGGTAGCGCGCTCAAAAACCATCAGCGCACCTACCTTGTTTTTGCTCATCACCTTAGTGGCATGAGCAACGGAATCCAGCATTTCCTCCAGCTCCTGCTCGTCCAACTCGCTGCCCTTATGAAACAGCTTGCCGCGGCCGATTTGCTCCAAAGCACGGCGCAGTTCCGGCTGAAAGACAACAGGCAGGGCGACCATAATCACCGTCATGCTCTTTTCCAGCAGCCAGCTGATAACATGCAGGTTCAGCCAACGGCAGATAAGCGTGAAGCCTATCAGCACCATAAGGCCCTTGCCCAATGTTGCGGCACGGGTGTTTTTCAGCATCAGGAATAAACGGTAAAGAAAATAGGCAACGACGACAATATCTATAACATCCAAAAATGTGATTGTCGAAAGCAAGCCTTGCAGTTGTATCATCATAATTGCATTGCTCCTATCTATCAGACACTATCGACTAAGCGCTAAGCCTTAGTCCATTTTCAGAATCGCCATGAATGCCTCCTGCGGCAGCTCTACACTGCCAACCTGCTTCATGCGCTTTTTACCTTCCTTCTGTTTTTCCAGCAGCTTACGCTTACGGCTGATATCGCCGCCGTAGCACTTCGCCAGTACGTCCTTACGCATAGCGCGGACGTTTTCGCGGGCAATAACCTTGTTGCCGATTGCTGCCTGTACCGGAATTTCAAACATCTGACGCGGAATCAGGCTGCGCAGCTTTTCAACCAGCTGACGGCCGCGGACGGTAGCAAATTCCTTATGCACAATCGCGGAAAGCGCATCAACAGGCTCGCCGTTCAGCAGGATATCTACCTTCACCAGATCGGAATAACGATAGCCGGACAGCTCGTAGTCCAAAGAAGCATAACCGCGGGTAGCGGATTTCAGACGGTCAAAATAGTCAAAGATAATCTCACTCAGCGGTAATGCGTAGTGAATCATTACGCGGGTATCATCAAGATAGGTCATGTTATCGTATTCACCGCGTTTTTCCTGGCTCAGCTCCATAACAGCGCCTACATAATCCTTCGGCACAATGATGGTTGCATTAACGAAAGGCTCCTCAACATGGTCGATAACAGTCGGGTCCGGGAAAAGGGACGGGTTATCTACCATTTCAACGTCTCCGTTGGTGCGGAACACCTCATAAATAACGTTCGGAGCGGTAGTAATCAGGCTCAGATTATATTCGCGCTCCAGGCGCTCCTTGATAACGTCCATATGCAGCAGGCCCAAGAAGCCGCAGCGGAAGCCAAAGCCCAGCGCAGTAGATGTTTCCGGCTCGAATACCAGAGAAGCATCGTTCAGCTGCAGCTTTTCCAAAGCATCACGCAGGTTATCGTAATCGGAATTCTCTACCGGATACAAACCGCAGTATACCATCGGTGTAGCCTTGCGGTAACCGGGCAACGCTTTTTCGGCAGGATTATCGGCATCGGTTACGGTATCGCCTACGCGTGCATCCTTAACATTTTTGATGCTGGCAGCAAAGAAGCCTACCTGGCCCTCCTCCAGCTCATCAACATTGACAATGCCCGGTTTGAAGTAACCGACCTCGGTAACATCAAATTCCGCACCGGTTGCCATCATGCGAATCTTCATGCCCTTGCGCAGACGGCCCTGCATAATGCGTATATATAAAACTACGCCCTTATAAGCGTCAAATTTGGAGTCAAATACCAATGCCTTCAGCGGCGCTTCCGCATCGCCCTGCGGCGCCGGCACGCGCGCTACGATTGCTTCCAGTACGTCCTCGATGCCAATGCCTGTCTTGGCACTGCACAGAACTGCGTCGGACGCATCAATACCGATAACGTCCTCGATTTCCCTTTTAACATGCTCAGGGTCGGCACTCGGCAAATCAATTTTGTTGATAACCGGGATAATCTCCAGATCGTTATCCAACGCCAGATATACGTTAGCCAGTGTCTGCGCTTCAATGCCCTGAGTAGCGTCGATAACCAGCAGTGCACCCTCGCACGCTGCCAATGCACGCGAAACCTCGTAGGTAAAGTCTACGTGGCCCGGGGTGTCGATAAAGTTCAGCATATACTCCTCGCCGTTGCGCGCCTTGTAAATGCTGCGCACAGCCTGCGCCTTGATGGTGATGCCGCGTTCACGCTCCAAATCCATGGAATCGAGAATCTGCTCCTCCATCTCACGCTTGCTCAGCGTTCCTGTATATTCAATCAATCTGTCCGCCAGGGTAGACTTGCCATGATCTATATGGGCGATAATAGAAAAGTTGCGAATGTGATTTTGTTCAATCATAAATTACTCTTCCTGCTCCTTCATTAAAATGTATTATTTCAGGCCAATATTGGCTTGAGCCTGTTTTATTAGTACTAATTATTATACCATTATACGGCAAAGCCTGTAAACTAAAAAGAGAGACAGCTCGGCGCCATCTCTCTTCGTGCTGCGTTTTATTTCAGCTTCGTGTCCTCAAATTCAACGCACTTGTAGTAATTGTCAATTTTATAATTTAGCTTTTCAAGCGTTTCCTGCATCTGCGCCATGCGCTCGAGCAGCTTGGCACGCTCCTCGATTAAAATTTCCTTGCGTGCCGCCCTTGTTTTGTCGCCCTGCTGAAACAGCGCCACATATTCAATCAGGCTTTCTACCGAAATGCCTGCTGTGCGCATACATTTGGCAAAGTTTACCCAGTTGCAGTCCGTTTCGGTGTAGTCGCGAATACCGCTTTCATTACGGTTCACAGCCGGAATCAGGCCGATGCGCTCATAATAACGCAGCGTGTCCGCTGTAATGTCATACATTTTGCTTACTTCGTTTATTTTCATCCCGCTTACCTCCTGCCAAGATTGTTTTCCTGCTTTCTGCTTATATTTTAGCATTTGGAGTCAGCTCCAGGTCAAGCGTCCGTAAAATATTTTTTACAGGAACAGGCAGGCATATTTGTGATTTTCTCTTGCATAATACTCGCATTCGTGGTAGAATAATGCAGTACAAGAAAATTCAGGAGGTGAAATTCGTTGCCGAACATTAAATCTTCCATCCGCAGTGTAAAGACCGACGCAGAACGTCGTGCTAAAAACGCTCCGATTAAAGCAGCTCTCCGCAATGCTTCCCGCAAAGTAGAGGCTCTGACTAAAACCGGCGCTAAAGAAGACGCTCAAGCTACTATGGCTACTGCTTCCGGTTTGCTCGATAAAGCAGCTCGCAAAGGCATTATCCATAAGAATGCTGCAGCTCGCAAAAAATCCAGACTTGCAAAGAGAATCAACGCTATGGCTTAATTCTTACAAGCTGACCTGCTCTGAAAAGAGCAGGTTTTTTGCATTTCAGGAATAAATTTTTGCAGGCAGGCTAATCAAGATCATAATTGATGTAAGTAAAGCTCTCAATCACGTCATTGGCATTCGCTGTGTTGGCAAAAATGCCATTCCCAAGGTCATGCCCAAAAATAATTTCTTTTGTATATCCATCCCTTGATTGCGGAACGAATATATCTCCCCTGTAAGGGGAGGTGGCTGCGAGCACCGGCGAGCAGACGGAAGGGTTGTTACCGCTTCCGAAGCAGCAAAAGCTGGGTTCCTCAGTATCATTATAGCGTAAAACAACAAAAGCATCCCCACACTTTTACTGCAAAAAGTGTAGGGATGCTTAATTTTTTGTTAGCAGCAGTCATTTCACTGCCTAAGCCTTACTCCCGGCAAACACCGCAACGACGGCAGCCGTCAAAGCACATCGGCGTAAACTTGCCGCTTTCGCTGCGCTGCAGCTCAGCCGCAAGATATTCCTGCGTTACGCCCATATCAAGATGCTGCCAGGGCAGCGGCTGGCCTACCTGCAGCTCGCGCTCCGCCAGCTCCTCGGCATCCAGGCCTTCTTCCTTCAGCACCTGCTTCAGGCTGCGGCCTTCCACATGCGCCTTCAGCAGCGCTTCGCCGATACGTCTGCTGCCGCGCGCCAGCACGGACTGCACCACGGTTTCCTTCAGCGATTCGGTAATCAGCTTGATGCGCTTTTCCTTCTTTAAGCCATCGCCCAAAATTTTAAAGCGCTTCTTCAGCGTGCGCACATTGCAAAGCGGCGCCCATTGGTACGGCGTAAAGGGCTTGGGCACAAAGCCGTTGACCGAAATAACCAGCTCGCCCTTGTTGCCCACAGCATCCATTTTGGTACGCACGCGTTTAATCATCTCCACCGTTTCGACGATATCCTCGTCCTCTTCTCCCGGCAGACCGATCATATAATACAGCTTGATGTTGCGCATACCGGCAGCAGCAGCCAGCTCGATAGAATTATAAACGTGCTCCTCCGTAATGCCCTTGTTAATCGCAGCGCGCATCCGCTCGCTGCCTGCCTCCGGTGCTACGGTCATCGTGCGCTGTCCACTCTGTGCCAACGCATGCGCAATCTGCTCCGTGAGCATATCGGCACGCATGCTGGCCACGGAAAACGGTATCTTATGCTCTACCAAGTATTCCGTCAGCTCCGCCATCTGCGGATGATCGGATACGGCAGCGCCCATCAGGCCCACCTTTTTCGTGCGCTCGGGACGCTTGGCGATATCCGCCAAAATATTTTCCAGCTTACGCGGACGCGGCTTGCGGAAGCAATAGCCTGCCATGCAGAAGCGGCAGTGACGGCCGCAGCCGCGCGCCACCTCGACGATAAACATATCCTCAAATTCCGTTCCGCTCGTAACGATAGCAGAGGTGTGCGGATAAGCGTCGATATCACGCGCCCACTGGCGCGCTACCTTCGCAGGCGCACCTTCCTGCGGCAGCAGGGCGGTAAACTCGCCCTCATCATCGTATTGCGCCGTATAAAGGCTGGGAACATAAACGCCCGGCACCTGCGCCAGCGCCGCCAGACGCTCTTGCTTGCTTTCCTCCCGGTAGATGGTATCCAGCACATGCTGCACCGTTTCCTCGCCCTCGCCGATAACGAAAGCGTCAGCTACGGCAGCCAGCGGCTCGGGATTGAAGGTAGCACAGGGACCGCCGATAATCACCAACGGCTCGCGCTGATTGCGCTCCGCCGCCCGCAGGCGGATATTGCCCAAATCAAGCACCGTCAGCAGATTATCATAGTCCATTTCAAAGGACAGCATGACGAAGATAACGTCAAAATCTGCCAGCGGACGCTGATTTTCCAAGCTCAGCAGCGGTGTTTTGCTTTTGATATGCTCCTGCTGCAGGCGTTTATCCGGCAAAAAGAAGCGCTCGCAGGCACTGTCGCCGCGCTCGTTAATCATCTGATACAGAATGTGCATACCAAGGTTAGACATGCCCAGATGGTAGACGTTGGGGTAAATAAACGCTACCGGATGGCGTAAGCCCGGCGGATACACCTGCGCGCCGGTTTCATTTTCTCTTGTTTCTTTAATGTAGTTTTTGATTATCCAGGACAAAGCATTTCCTCTCCGAGTATCTATAATGTATTAAGAAAATATCAGCGCAAGATTACGCTGATATCTATTGTATTTTACTGATGTTTTTCTGCCAATTTGCGTTCAAACAAATCGATAACTGTTTTCAAAACCTTTAAGCGGGCATAATATTTATTGTTGCCCTCAACCACGGTCCACGGTGCATACGAGGTGTCGGTGCGCACCAGCATTTCGTTGACTGCCGCTTCGTAGGCATCCCATTTATCACGGTTACGCCAATCCTCGTCCGTAATTTTCCACTGCTTATTGGGGTCAGCCTGACGATCATTGAAGCGTCGCAGCTGCTCATCCTTGTCAATCTGCAGCCAGAATTTGGCGATGGCAATGCCGTGCTCGCTCCACTGCGCCTCCATATCCTTGATTTCATCATAGGCGCGCTGCCATTCCTGCGGTTTGGCAAAGCCTTCGATGCGCTCTACCATGACACGTCCGTACCAGGTGCGGTCAAAAATTGCTATAGTGCCCGGCTGCGGCAATTTGGTCCAGAAGCGCCACTGATAATGGAACTGCTTTTCAACCACGTTCGGCGCCGCAATCGGGTGCACATGGAAGCCCAACGGGTCCAATGCCGCCGTCAGTCTGCGGATAGCACCGCCCTTGCCTGCGGCATCCCAACCCTCAAAGCCGATAACTACCGGAATCTGCGCCTTGAACATTTCAATCTGCAGCTGTGTCAGCTTTTTCTGGTACTTGTCCAGCTTTTCCTTATATTCTTCCTTTGTAAGCTCCTTGTTGGCATCAATCTTGCTCAGCACATCGTAGGTTGCGGCGGTGCGCTTGTCGGCAGCAGGCTCCACAGGCATCTGTACAGCCTTTTCGATAGCGTCGGCAATCTTTGTGAAAACCTCCAGACGCGCGCTGCGCGGATCATCGTCGGCAATCAGGTGCCAGGGAGCGTTTACCGTATCGGTAGCCTCCAACATTTTTTCGTAATGCGGCAAAAATTTATCGTAATCTTCGCTTTCATCAATCGCAGGATTCAGGTCACGCCACGCCTTGCCCAGTGTTTTGGCATTCTTGGCGATATTTTTCTTTTGCTGCTCCGGTGACAGATGCAGGAAAAATTTGAGCACAAGATAATTATCGTCCGTAAGCATTTTTTCAAAGTTGTTGATATGCTCAAAGGAAACAGCAGGATACTTGGTGTTATCCTCTTTATCCGCCAGCTCGTTGGCATTTTTCAGATAATACCAGCTGCGGTGATAAACGGCAATATGTCCCAATGCCGGCAAACGCTTCCAGAAGGCACCGAAAAACGGCTGCTCCTGCATTACACCGCGCAAACGCACGCTGGAATAAACATTAAAGCCGCGGGCATCCATCTGCTGCATCATTTCGTTAATCAGCGCACTGCGGCGTGCACCGCGCCAGCCCTCAAACACGATGATAATCGGTCTTTTGACGTCGCGGGCCAGGCGCTGAGCCTTTCCCAGACGTTCACCCAGCACTTCCATCTGCCTGTTGTATTCTTCCTTGGACACTTTTTTACTCAAATCCAGCTTTTCCAGCATTCTCCAACATCTCCTTACTGTTTGCGAGAATCTTTAAATCAGCGCTCCTCGTAGGGGTTCAGAGCGCGCGGTTTTCCTAATACCTCTGCCATGATAATGCCGTTGACCAGCGCCGCATACTTCAGCTTTACGCGCTTTTTGGGCGCAGGCTGCGCCTGCTGCGCGTAGCGCGCATTAAACGCTGCCGCAGCAGCGTTCATCTTTGCTTCGTCGTAGCTGTAATCACCGCGGGGATCGTAATACACCTTGCCCTTGTCATGCACTAGGTCTTCGTTTTCACTGTGAATTCTGCCTGTATGGTCATGCAGTGCTTCGCCGTCACGGTGAACTCTGCTGCCATCATCACGGCGCACACGCGTTCCGTCATGCACTACTCCTTGGCTGCTTTGACGCTTGCGCGCCTGCGCCTCCTCCGTCGTCTTTTTCAGACGGCGTTCAAACTCGGCGGCAATATCCTCAGGCTTAGCTTGCGTTTGCTGCTCTGCCTGCGTCGGCTCCGCCGTTTCCTGCGGCTGCTCTTGCGGCAGCTCCCGCTGTCTGCGGCGGCGGCGGTTGAGCCTGTCCAAAAATACATTGGCCAGCATTACGAGGACAAAAAGCAGAGGGATTAAATCATGGTCAAACAAACCACCCATAAGCCGCACCTCGCTTATTTACCGCCCTCAGGCTTTTCCTCGCCCTCCGGGCTTACCTCGGCAATCGTGCGGCGCATCTGCGTATCTGCCTGAATATTGTTCAGGCGGTAGTAATCCATTACGCCCAGTCGGCCGTTGGCCAGTGCTTCTGCCATCGCTGTCGGCACCTTAGCCTGTGCTTCCACAACCTTCGCCTGCATTTCCTGCGTATAGGCCTTCATTTCCTGCTCCTTGGCAACAGCCATCGCACGGCGTTCCTCAGCGCGTGCCTGAGCAATGCGCTTATCTGCCTCCGCCTGGTCGGTCATCAGCGCAGCGCCGATGTTACGGCCAACATCTACGTCCGCAATATCAATGGAAAGAATTTCAAAAGCGGTGCCTGCATCAAGGCCTTTATCCAAAACCGTTTTGGAAATATAATCGGGGTTTTCCAGTACCTTGCTGTGGTCGGCGCTGGAGCCTACGTTTGTTACAATGCCTTCGCCGACACGCGCAATAATCGTTGCTTCGCCGGCACCGCCTACTAGGCGGTCAATGTTGGCGCGCACGGTTACGCGTGCCTTTACCTTCAGCTCAATGCCGTCCTTGGCAACAGCGCTTACTACCGGAGTTTCGATAACCTCGGGGTTAACGCTCATCTGCACAGCCTCCAGCACGTTGCGTCCCGCAAGGTCAATGGCACAGCCACGCTCAAAGCTCAGCTCAATCTGCGCTCTGTGGGCCGCAATCAAAGCGTCGATAACGCGGTCAACGTTACCGCCTGCCAGATAATGCGCCTCCAGCTGGTTAACATTAACGTCAAGGCCTGCCTTGTTCGCCTTAATCAGCGGCAGCACAATCTGTGACGCGGGCACACGGCGCAGGCGCATACCGATGAGGTTGAAAATGCCTACATTAACGCCAGCAGCAATGGCCGAAATCCACAGGCCCAACGGCACAAAGTTAAGAAAAATAGCAATACCGACAATAGCAATGATAACTGCAAAGCCACTGCCGAAAATCATACTGAATAATAAATCCATAATGTCACTCCTTCGTCTGTTCTACAAAAATTTTGCTGCCCTCTACCCGCACGATAATCACGGGCGCGGACTTTTCGATATAATCTCCCTGACTGCTCACGTCAAGACGCTTGCCGTCCACCAGAATCGTGCCTGCAGGACGCAGCGTAGTCAAGGCTGTGCCTCTTTTGCCCACCAGCATGCTCCAGTTTTTGCCGCCGGTGTAGCCCTCGCTGTTTTTTTGGCGTGTCCACAGCACAAAGGGATTATACTTGCTTTCCTTGGGCAGATACACGCACAGCAGGGTAATCACCAGCACCAAAAACAAATACACTGCCAAAAGCACCAGCGCCGCCCAGGCATTGCCGCCCAAAACGTAAAAACCGCCGACTGTCAGGCTCACCATGCCGCTGACACCGAAAATTCCGAAGCCCGGCACAACAAATTCTATCAACAACAGGACAAGACCCGCCAGCATAAAATAATATTCCAATGGCATGACTGCACCTCCTCAACGCTTGTACATTTATAGTATAACAGAGGAAAAGCATGAAGTAAATTTAAAGTTTGGGATGCTGCCAGGCTGCGGACAATCTTCAAACAAAATCACCGGCGTGATTTGACGCTTACGTAACATCGCTTACGTAATATCAACTTCTTTCATAACTGAAAGAAGTTGCAAGAAAGGTTCGCGCTTTCTGGAAAGCGCGGCAAAACAAAAACTTTTTAGGGAAAAAGTTTTACCAAAAAGCTTTAAATAAGCTAAATCGCTTTGCTGGAAATAGCTATTTTTTCGTAGTTCTGCCGAACGGTATACGCGGTAGTGTTTACAAATCTGTGGTTAGCTTTAGCCCAAGCTTGCGTGACTAAGGTGGGGGTTAGCTGTAAGCCGGAATGCCTAAGTTTTGCATGAGCAGCTACGAGGTATCCAAGTGTTTCGCTGTAAGACGCTAAAAAAGACCTTAGCATCAGCTTTTGCCGCTGCCAAGGTCTTGATTTTTATTTAGCTTCAGTTTTCCGCCAGCACCTGCTTTAAAAGCTCCAGCGCGCTCGCTTCGCTCGCTTTGTTCGTGCCCAGCTCACCGCGGAAGGCACGCGCGAGGATGGATTTCTTCATCAGGTCGATGCTTGCCAAGGCCTGCTCCGTTGCCTGCTTTGCTGCGCGCTCGCGCGCCAGCAGGTCGTCGATGAGGCGCACGATTTCGTGCTGTTCGGGGAGGGTGGGGAGATTTATCGTTAAAGATAGAATAACTTTACGCGACAAACCAGGTATCAACCCTTGCCCTTGTTCTTTAATAAACCTATTCTTGTTTCGCAAGTAATAAAGAAGTAAATTGTTATCTATTATTTCTTTAACTCTCAAAGCCATTATCTGCCTTGCAATATGCGCTTCCTTAAAATCAGCAATTATCGTTTTACCATAACCAGATCCCTTACAAACCAATAACACATCATTTTCTTGTGCGATAACGCTAGGTTCATCTGTCCATCTATTTATCAATATATGAGTATCGTCAAAGTTACTTGCTCCCGTAATATACGGAATTCCATTACCATCAGAATTATATTTTGTCGGAGGGAAATCTTGTCCAGATAACAACAATGCTACTTCCCCCAGCTTCTTCTCTTCCCAACTTTCATCGCTCACGCCGTTTTCCCGACGCCACTGCTTTGTCAGCTCGCCCGTAAACGCCTTGTGCAAAATTGCTGCTTTGCGCACGGCAAAGCTTTCGGCAACCTCCAGCAGTCTTTCCTTCGCTTCATCAAGCTTCGCAAAAAGCTCTTCGATGCGCTCAACGATGCGTTGCTGTTCGGAGAGCGGAGGGAGAGGAATTATTGTATTTTTAGCATTTATTATAGTATAGGTATCTACTGTTGTTCCTGCAGACATACTATGTATTTGATTATCAATAAAGACAGTCTTATAAAGATAGTACATATAAGATGCATCAAAGACACCTTTATTTTTTAGCCAAATAACGTTACCATCTTTAAAATAAAATTCCTTTTCATCGCTAATTACATACGGAACTCCTATGGTTCCTACTCCACTAATAAGCAAATCATTTTTTTGTGGAACTCCAAATTCTTTCTTGAAAGTTTTATATAAATCCTCAGAAATAAAAAGCTCATTATCAACATAGCCCTGTTCCGATAATTTTACTAACTCTCTTGTTCTATAAAAAGGTATGCCCTCTGATAACCAGTCTGATTTATGAACTCTTTTACTAGAAGTAACGTCAAAACCACTTGAAATATAAGTCCACACCCAATTCTCCGGCACCTCATAAGGCTGTTCCTCCGCAGGCACCAGCGCCTGCTGCAAGCGTTCTTCTATTGCCAATGCTGTCTTTTTCTTTGGCATTGCCAGCTCTCCTTTATAAGCAAACATTCTATTGCTTGAATCTATAATTTATGATAAAATGTTTTTGACAACCGTGTTGCAGGATGGTGTTGCCTTAATTCCTCAGGAATCGAGGTGATGCTTATGAAGAACTATTCCTTTCAAGATTTAATGCTCTTCGGAATGTTCATTCTGGCATTACTTACATTTATTTTTCAATATTGTAAATAACCCAGACATAAGAAAACCACTCCTACACTTTGCGGGTAAAGAAGTGGCTTTCTAAAACTTTGTTACTCAGGCAACCCACCTTGTGGGCGGTTGTCTTTTTCTATGTCTAATATACCACACAATCCATAGCTTTGCAAGTTTTGAATTGTGCTCAATAAAAGAAAAACCGCCCCCTGACTTTGACGAGTACGGAGCGGATTTTTCTTAACCAACTTGGCAACCCACCTTGTGGGTGTCCTTCATTCTACATATCTAGTATACCACAGAAGCCTTATCTTTGCAAGCTCCTCAGCTCCTGCGCCACACTCTGCAGCAAATCCACGGCCTCCGCCAGCTTTTCCGCAGCCTCTGCCGCGCTTTCCGCCGGGTCCGGCAAATCCTCGTAATCCAGCACGCTGTCGTCCTTAATTAGGCCAAGGTCCAGACTGTTGCCCTTTTGCGCAATTTCCTCACGCGTAAAGCACTGCCAGCGCTCGTCTGCCACCTTGCTTCTGTCCTCCGCGCCGTAGGCCGCCTCAAAGTCGGCAAAGTCACTTGCCTTCAGCGGGTTCGTCTTGCCGAAGGAGGGCATATTGGTGCGCAAATCATAAAACCACACGGCCTTGGTACTGTCCTTATCCGTTTTTTCGCGCGTAAAGAAAAGTACGTTGGTCTTGACACCCTGCGCGTAAAAAATACCTGTCGGCAAGCGCAGAATAGTGTGCAGATTGCACTTATCCATCAAGTCGACACGAATCCTTTCGCCGTCACCGTCGGCAAAAAGCACATTATCCGGCAGTACCACGGCAGCGCGCGCCTTGCCGTCAGCCTTCAGGCTGCGGTAAATGTGCTGCAAAAAGTTCAGCTGCTTGTTGCTCGTGGGATAGGTAAAGTCGTCGCGCGTTGCACGCTCGCCGCCTTTTTTCGTACCGAAGGGCGGATTGGTCAGCACCACGTCATAGCCCTGCATCTCCTTGCCCACGTTGGAAAGCGTATCACCCAAAATAATTTTGCTCTGGATGTCATGCAGCATCGCGTTCATCAGCGCCAAGCGGTGCGTATCATGCACCAGCTCGCAGCCGGTGAAGGCCTGCGTATATTCAAACTCCGCCGTTTCCTCATCCAAATCAAAGAAATCGTTCGTCTGCTCACGCACAAAATTGCTGGCAGCAATCATAAAGCCAAAGGTGCCGCAGGCAGGATCGTTGCAGCGCTCGCCGGCCTTGGGTGCCACCAGGCGCGTCATCACGTCAATCAGCACGCGCGGCGTAAAGTACTGTCCTGCGCCGCTCTTCTTTTCGTTAGCGTTTTTCTCCAGCAGTCCCTCGTAAAGATTACCCAGGCCCTCCTCCTTCGCGCTGAACCAGTCCAGCTCGTCAATCGTCCTGATAATCTTTTCCAGATTCTTCGGCTCGTCGATGTTCGTCGCCGCGCCCTTGTAAATCTCCTGAATACGTCCCGTGCACCGCTCGCCCAGGTAATCAAGCAACTCCTTGTAAAAGCTCTTCAGCTCCAATCCCTTGCGCGCCAGCAAATCATCCCAGCGATAGCCCTCCGGGATATTTTCCTCGCTGCCGGTTTCCTTGGCCATTTTCAAAAATAAAATATATGTCAGCTCCGTAACGTACTGATGATAAGTAATGCCGTCATCTCGCAGCACATTACACAAATTCCAGAGCTTTGCTACAATCTCCTGTGTATTCACGCACTTTTGCCTCCATCTTCATATAAATAACCATTGAATTCGCTCACGATATTATCCAAATCGTCGGCGAATATTTTTTGTGCCCGTGCATAACCGCCCAAGCGCTGCAATCGCTTGTCCTCTTTAAATGCCTCCACGCTCAAAATATCCTGCTGCTGCATATAGCTGCGGATGATATCCAGCCACTTCTGCTGGGCAGGCGTAAACTTGTGCTTTCGGTTGAGCTTGTCAAAGGCACGGCTCAACTGCGAGTTTTTGCTCACCAGCTCCGTTCCCAGCATATAGCGCCTGATAAGGCTTATAATGCCTGCCACCATCGTGCTGTTCGTGTATTCCGAATAGGCATCGTTCAGCTGCAGCGCCGTAAAGCCGTTGGCATCAAGCGTCAGCAGCAGCTCCTTCAGCTGCGCCTTCGTCAAATCCTTCGGACGGGTGCAAATGATATGCAGGGCAGCAATTTCGTTGGCGTGGCTCTTTAAGTACGCCGCAAAATCGTTCAAGTAATCACCGGGCTTGGTCTTGTGCGCACCGTAACCGCGCGTATGGCCTGTAAGCTCATCCTTGCCGTCGTAAACCATACCACCCATATTGCCGCCGACACGGTATTTTTCCAGCTGCACCAGCGCCTCCTTATGCTGCAGCAAAAGCTCCTTGGCCTTGGCAGCATCCGCCTGCTGCAGCTCGCCGGCAAAGGCTGCCACATCCTTGCCCGTCGCCAGCACAAATTCCTTCTTCGTCTGCTCGTCCAGCTTATTCACCTTGCGGCGCAGCTTTAAGGCCACCTGCTTGGCAATATCGGTAATCACCTCCTCTGCCTCCGCTTCATCAAGCTGCTTCAGCAAATCCTGCACGGAAATCTGCGGATTGGCAACCGCAGGCATCGTCACCACCGGCTGCAGGCTGTTATATACGCCCACCGGGTCATAAATCTCAAAATGATCCTTGCCGATTTTATCGCAGCGGCGCGTCGCACGTCCCAGCATCTGCTCAAACAAAATACGCGATTTCACGCAGCGCATAAAAACCAGCGTCGTAATCTCCGGCACGTCGATGCCGGTAGTAAGCAAATCCACCGTTACGACAATGCTGGGGAAGCGTTCATTCTTAAAGCGCTTGATTTTTTCCTGAATCTTTTTCTGGTCACCGTTAGCCACGCTGCCGGTAATCTTCATAATCGCATCGCTGTCCAGATTATCCTTGGCATAAAGCTCCTGCAGTATGCTCACAATCATATCGGCATGCGCATCGGTCGCAGCGTAAATCAGCGTTTTGCCGTAGGTTTCCGGCGCATCGGGATAAAGATTTTTGGCAATCTCCGCCAGCACGGCCCTGTTGAATTCCGGCACGATAACCTTGCGGTTGAACTGGTCGACATCAAAATCGACATCATCGTCCAAATAAGCCGTATCAAGCTCACCGGTCTGCTTGTTGATATATTTAACAGTATCGCCCTTTTTGAGCTGAATTCCCTGCTCGCTGAGCTTAGTTGTCAGCTGATGCGGTGCGTCATGGTCAATCAGATAACCATCCAGCACAGCCTCGCGATAGGTGTAGGTATAAACAGGCTCGCCGAAAATTTCTGTCGTCTGCAGGGCAGGCGTTGCGGTGAGCGCAATTTTTACCGCGTTAAAATAATCCAGCACATAGCGGTACTTGCTCTGGTAATCGCGCTGGTCGCGATAAAGCTGCTCCGCCTCCGCCATTTCCTTATCCAGAATATAACCGCGGTGTGCCTCGTCGATAATAATCAAATCGTAATCGCTGACTGCGGGAATGCGGTCCTCGCTTTCGGCGTACATAATGCGCTTCATCATGCCCTGTACGGTAGCAACGTGCACGGCAGTTTCCGCATCAATCAGCTTATCGGTAAGCTCCTTGATATTGTAAATCTGGTCCAGCGTCTGCAAGCTTTCCAGCTTAACCTCTTTAAAGACATCCTGCGCCTGCACACCCAAGGCATTGCGGTCAACAAGGAATAAAATACGCTTAAAACGCTTCGCCTTCAAAAAGCGGTAAATCATGCCCAAAACCGTGCGTGTTTTGCCGGTGCCTGTGGCCATCGCCAGCAGCGCCGTCCGCTTGCCGCAGCGCACTGCCTCATCCACCGCCTGCACAGCCTTCAGCTGATAATCACGCAAATGCAGGCCGTTTTCATCCTGCAAAAAATCATACGGCAAAGCATCTAAGGCAGCGTTGCCCTCCGCGGTATTTTCCTGCAGCATTTCTTTTAAACCTAAGGGAGAAGGCCAGCCTGCCATAGCCCGCGGCATATTGCCGCTTTGACGCAAATCCGCAAACCAGATACCGGATTTTATCTGCAGCTGCTGCACATACGGCCTGCCGTTGGCAGCAAAAACAAAGGGCACCTTAAAATCCTGCCACTGACCGAGCAAATATTCCGCGTCGCACTTTCTTATGACGCGCGCATAATCCTTGCATTGGTAGCTAATGACGCTGGAAATATCCGTGTCCCACTTTTTCGCTTCGATAATGCCCACAAGCTTCTCGCCGATAAAGAGCGCATAATCCGCGTAGCCCTTTTCCTCATTGCCCGGCACCTTGTCCGTAGGCCATTCGGCAATCGCCAGATTGCGTCCTTTCGCAGGACGGCAGCCCTTGCTGTAACGCAAAACAGTGGTGTCCGCCTCCCAGCCAACCTGACGCAGCTGCTCGTCAATCAGGCAGCGTGTTTCCGCTTCTGTTTTCGGTCGTCTGTTGGCAGCCTGCAGATTCGCTTTTCTGCGCTCCTGCTGCGGCACCGGTACAGCCTGCTGCGCCTTCTCGTTATCCTGCTTGCGCAGGCGCGCTTCCTCCGCCTTATCCTTGGCAGTTTCAGCAAAGGCTGCCTCTGCCTGCTCCGTCGGCAAATGATATTCCTGATGCTGATAGCTGTAATCGCCATACACCTGCATGAACCATTCGCAAAGGCTGTACGCCTGCGGCAGCAGCAGCTTGGCCTTCTGCAGCGAATCTGTTCCTTCATGACGCGCTTCGTTGCCGCCCAAGCGCAGGCGGTGCATAATGCGTGCCAAATCCTCGGTGATATACTCTTCGTTTTCCAGCAGGCGGATTTTGTTTACCAGTGTATCCTTCATCTGATAAGGCATTGCTATATTGTCAAAATCAAACATTTTATTAACAATATCTTCGCACAACAGGCCCAGCTTAAAAAGGCAGGAATTGGAGTCGCTGTACAGATAGCGCTCCGCGAACTCGCCTGTTTTTTCCAGACCGGGAAATCGTGTGCGTAAAAAGCTGAAGTTAGATGCCATAAAAACGGCCTCCTTTGAGCTGTAAAAAAGATAATAATATATTTATATTCGCCTTGAAATAAAATTTACCTGCTGAATATGTTTTCGCAAAAGGCAATACCGCTGTAATAAAAAGCTGCCTGCCCTCCTGCGTAAGGAAAGCAGGCAGCCATTAGCTCGGCAAACCGCTGTAAAGTAAAATAACCGCGCCAAGATTTCTCTTAGCACGGTTATCAGTTGTTATTTGAGCAATTCACGAACCATAACGTTAATACGTTTGCCATCTGCACGGCCTTTGGTTTTTGCCATAACTGCCGGCATTACCTTGCCCATATCCTTGGGACTTGTAGCACCAACAGCAGCAATAACTTCTGCCACGATAGCCTTCAGCTCGTCATCGCTGAGAGCTTCCGGAAGATATTTTTTCAGTATAGCAATTTCTTCCTTAGCTTGGGCAACCAATTCGTCACGACCTGCTTTTTGGAATTCCTCAACAGAATCCTGACGCATTTTGACCTCTTTCATCAAGACAGCCAGAACCTCATCATCTGTAAGTTCCTTTTTGTCATTGATTTCAACATTTTTAATATTAGCACGCACCATGCGGATAACAGACAAACGCAGTTTACCTGCTTCTCTGTCCTTCATGGCCTGCTTCATATCAGCAGTCAATTGGTCTTTTATAGACATACAGCCCGCCTCCAATTATCTGGTTTTACGTTTTCTGGCTGCTTCGGATTTTTTCTTACGTGCAACGCTCGGCTTTTCATAGTGCTCGCGTTTTCTTACCTCAGAAAGAATGCCTGCCTTTTGGGTTGCTCTTTTAAATCTGCGCAGTGCGCTGTCTAAAGTTTCATTCTTGCCAACTTTAATTTCTGCCATCTGTTCTCCCTCCCTCCACACACTTAGGGAAGTGTATATGCAAATTAAGTTTTCAGCCGTTGCCAGCTAAAAACACTTACTGATTAATTATACAAGAAAAGACAAGCATTGTCAAGGTTTAGCATGGGGGCCAACCCAAAGCTTTGCCGCCAATTACGTGAATGTGTAAATGTTTTACTGTCTGACCGCCTTCATCGCCGGTGTTGATAACAACGCGGAAGCCTTTTTCGGCAATACCGGTCTTTTCAGCGATCATTTTAACCTTGCCCAGCATATATGCAACCAGCTCGGGGTCCGCAGTAGTGATGTTAGCTGTGTGGTCCTTAGGCATCAGCAGCACATGAACCGGGGCAGCCGGAGCAACGTCATTGATAGCAATCATTTTATCATCTTCGTACACTTTGGTAGAAGGGATATCGCCCTTAATGATTTTGCAAAAAATACAATCCTCAGCCATTTCATGTCCCTCCTCTCGTTTATCGTATCTAGTTATATTCTGTATTTATTTCTTTTATCCTGCTAAAGAAATAATTTTTTCACAAATTAATTCAATTCGCCCAGCAAAAAATCTTCTTTGATGCCGGTAATTTTTACCTTGGCAATGGTGTTCGCCAACTCCGCCGTTCCCGGAACAACAACGCGCAGATACGGACCGCACAGGCCCTCCATATGCTCATCGTCCACCGGCTGCTCAAACAGCACCTCCTCCACCTTGCCGACAGTGCTCTGCAGCATTTGCTGATGCAGCTCCTCGTCCACCTTCGCCAGACGCGCCGCACGCTCGCTCTTCACTGCCTCATCCACCTGCTCCGGCATTTCGGCAGCAGGCGTACCCTTGCGCTTGGAATAAGGGAAGATGTGCATTTTGGCAAAGCCGCATTTCTTGGCAAATTCCAAAGTAGTCGCAAAGTCCTCCTCGGTTTCGCCGGGGAAGCCCACGATAACGTCCGTAGTAATTGCCACATCAGGTACCTGCGCGCGGATTTCGTTCACCAGCTCCGTAAAGCGTTTGGTATCGTAAGGACGGTGCATAGTGCGCAAAATCTTGTCGCAGCCGCTTTGCAGTGGTAAATGCAGGTGACGCTGCAGGCGCGGTTCCTCTGCCATCAGCTGCAGCAGGCGCGGTTCCACCTCCACGGATTCCAAAGAACCGAGGCGCACACGCTGCACGCCCTCAACGCTCAGCGCTGCCTTTACTGCGTCATACAAAGTAACGTGCTTGCCTTCCTTCGCCAGCTCCTTGCCGTAGCAGCCAAGGTGAATGCCGATGAGCACAACCTCCTTGTAGCCTGCGGCAACCAGCTTGCCAACCTCCTCGCGGATGCTTTCCAGACTGCGGCTGCGCAGCGGACCGCGGGCAAAGGGAATAATGCAGTAGGTGCAATATTGGTTGCAGCCCTCCTGAATTTTGAGGAAGGCGCGGGTTTTATCGGTTTCCGTGCCAACGCCAAGCTCTTCGAACTTAGTGTCCACAGTCATCTGCTGCACATTGTCCAAAATCTCCGTGCGCTTGTGCTCCAGCGCCTCCTCAACCAGCTCCACAATGCGGCCGCGCTCCTGATTGCCGATGATTACATCAACACCTTCGATAGCACGCACCTCCTCCGGCGCAGTCTGCGGATAGCAGCCGGTAACAACCACCAAGGACAGCGGATTGTGACGCACAGCGCGGTTGATAATCTGGCGCGATTTGCGCTGACCGGTATTGGTAACAACGCAGGTATTAACTAAATAAACGTCTGCCGGTTCACCGAAAGGCACAACCTCATAGCCCGACGCACGGAAAATCCCCTCCATGCTGGCAGTATCGGCCTGATTAACCTTACAGCCCAGCGTATAAAATGCAATTTTTCTCATCTATGTTTAATCTCCTAAATCTCCGGTTTCATAAAAAATCGCTGAAATAGCGACAAGTCCTGCCGTTTCCGCGCGCAGAATGCGTCTGCCCAGCGATACGGGCACAGCGCCTGCTGCGCGTGCCGCATCCAGCTCCGCTTCGCTGATGCCGCCCTCAGGACCGATAATCAGCAGCAAATCTGTAAGCGCGCCCTTCGCCTGCGCCTCCTTCAGCGCCGCCTTCAGGCTCTTTTTATCCTCGCACTCATAAGCGATAATCTTCGTAGCGCAATCATTCGCCGCCAGCATCTGTGACATCGTCTGCACAGGCTGCACCTCGGGAATAATATCGCGCTTGCTCTGCTTCGCCGCGGATTCAGCAATCTTCTGCCAGCGCTCCACCTTTTTGGCAGCCTTCGCACCGTCAAGGCGCACTACGGAATGCTCCATAGCCACAGGCACCACGCTGTAAGCACCCATCTCCACAGCCTTCTGGATAATGAACTCCATCTTCTCGCCCTTCGCCAGTCCCTGCGCCAAAATCAGGCGCACCGCCGGCTCATGGCTTTCCGCCAGCTTCTCTAAGCAATGCACAGTCACGCACTCGCTGTCAATCGCTGTAATCTCCGCCAGCGCGCTCACGCCGTCGTCACTCACAAGCTGCAGCTGCGCACCCGGCTGCATGCGCAGCACCTTGCTGATATGACGTGCATCCACGCCCTCAATAGTCATTGTTTCGTTATATAATTGCGGTACAAAAAAACGATGCATATAGGTTTCCTTTCTGTAAAAATTGATACCCCTCTCCGCCTCACTACGTTCGGCACCTCTCCCCAAGGAGAGGCAAAAAAAGAATCACAAAGGACAAGAGAGGCTCCCCTCGGGGGGTAGCTGTCGCCTATAAGGCGACTGAGAGGGGACTGCTTAAAGCCCTAACAAGCAATTAATATATCGCAGTGAAAACATAAAAATTTTAGGGAATGAGTGTCTGGAACCATAGAAGTGTCGCAACTGTTTGAGCGATAAGCTGACTACTGTAGCAAAATCTCTTAGCATAGCGCGAGTTTTGCGGCACTTCGTCCTGGTTCCACACGAAATTACCGTCCGCAAATCGCTTCTTCATATTTAGCATCAAATATATAACTCAGCAAGCGATTCGCGGGAAAATTTTTCGTTGCAACGCGATATATCAATTGCGACGCCCTCGCTTCCCCCTCTCCGCCTCGACAAGCTCGGCACCTCTCCCCTAGGAGAGGCTCTCTTCTATCGCACATGACATAAAACTTCTTACTTCTTCTTCATCTGCATAACAACCCAGCCGCCGCGATGGTCAACCGCGTCAACATAAAGGCCCTGCGCCTGCGCCGCAGCCTCCACATCAGGCATACGCTCCTCAATAATACCGCTCGCCAGCAGCACACCATCGTCATTCAGCTTCTGCGGAATATCCTGCAGCAGCATAATAACAATATCGGCAATAATATTAGCGATAATAACATCAGCCTTGCCCTCAGTACCATGCAGCAAATCGCCCTCGCGCACCTCAATCTGGTCGCTCAGACCGTTATCCGCCACATTCTCCTTTGCCACGCGCACTGCTACAGCGTCAATATCAACAGCCTTAACAGACTTAGCACCCAGCATTGCCGCAGCAATCGCCAGAATGCCACTGCCGGTACCAACGTCAAACACGGTAGAATCAGGCGTAATAACCTTCTCCAGACGCTCCATCATCATATTGGTAGTGTGATGCGTGCCTGTACCGAAAGCCATACCCGGATCAATTTCAATAACATGCTCGCCTTCCTTAGGAGCATACTCCTCCCAGCTCGGCTTAATAACAAGGCTCTTGCCCACATGAGTAACATGGAAATACTGCTTCCATTCGTTAGCCCAATCCTGCTCGCTCACCTTGCGGAAGCGTGTATTGCCGAAACGGTACTTGCCGATGCGCTCCTCAATCAGCGCCAGCTGCTCGTCAATCTCCGCCAAGCGTTTTTCCAGCTTCTCATCATCAGCATAATAAGCGCTGACGGTAACAACCTCGGTATTCTCCTGCTCCGGAATATCGCACAGCTCCCAGGTATCGCTGTTGCGCAAATCATTAATCAGCTGCGGGTCCTCAATCGCAACTCCCTTAGAACCGATGCTCGTCAGCATATCTGCTACGGCCTCTACTGCTTCATGCGTTACCGCTACATTAACTTCTATCCACTGCATTGTATGCACTCCTTTGAAAATTATTCATTATATTATTATACACTATCATAGCAGGAAATGTACACAATCACTTGACGCAATGCGCCAATCAATTTATACTTGATATAGTATTTTATACTATAATAATTAAGGGAAAGAAAAGAAGGTAACCAAATGCTCTCATTAGACAAAATTTATCATGCAGCCTTCATCCTTAAAAGCGTAGCACGTAAAACAGATTTAATAGCTGCTCCGCATTTAAGCGAAGGCAACAACTTGTATCTGAAAACAGAAAACCTGCAGGTAACAGGCAGCTTCAAGGTACGCGGTGCCTACTACAAAATCAGCCAGCTTACACCTGAGGAAGCAAGCAAAGGCGTAATCGCCTGCAGCGCCGGCAACCACGCGCAAGGCGTAGCACTGGCTGCAACCAGCATGGGCATCAAAAGCGTCATCTGCATGCCGGACGGCGCACCGATTATGAAGGTAGAAAACACCAAGCGTCTGGGCGCGCAGGTAGAGCTTGTTCCCGGTGCCTACGACGAAGCACATGACCGCGCTGTACAGCTGCAGGAAGAAACAGGCATGACCTTTATTCATCCGTATGACGACGAGCTTGTCATTGCCGGTCAGGGCAGCATCGGACTGGAAATTTTAGACCAGCTGCCGGATGTAGAAGCAGTAATCGTACCAATTGGCGGCGGTGGCCTTATCAGCGGCGTAGCCTTCGCTATCAAAAGCCTGCGTCCGGAGGTTAAGGTTTACGGCGTACAGGCAGCAGGCGCAGCCAGCATGTACAACGCCTTCCATGACCATAAATACGAAACTCTGGAGCACGTCAGCACCTTTGCCGACGGCATTGCTGTAAAAACTCCTGGTGAAAACACCTACGAGCTCATCAGCAAATATGTTGACGATATCGTTACCGTCAGCGAAGATGAAATCGCAACTGCTATTTTAACATTAATTGAAAAGCAGAAGCTTATTGCCGAGGGTGCAGGCGCAACTCCGGTAGCAGCAGCGCTGTTCGACAAGCTGCCGATTAAGGGCAAGAAAACCGTCTGCGTTGTATCCGGCGGTAACATCGACGTTAATATTCTTTCGCGTGTTATCACCCGCGGTCAGGTTACCAGTGGCCGCAGAGTCAACCTTGTTATCATGCTGGAGGACCGTCCGGGCCAGCTGCTCAAGGTCAGCGAGATTATCAGTCAATGCGGTGCCAACGTTGTCGGCGTACACCACAACCGCAGTGATGCCAACATGGCCATCACCGGCTGCTTCCTCAAACTGGAACTGGAAACACGTGATGCCGCCCAAATCAAAGAAATCGAAGACAAGCTGACGGCAGCAGGCTTCAAGCTGGTCAGCGACCAAACCGCAGCACAGCATTAACAACAAAAAAATTACCACAGCCTACATAAAATGTAAGCTGTGGTTTTTTTATAGTGCGTTATACCCGCTCTTACTATTCTACGGTAACGCTCTTAGCCAAGTTTCTCGGCTTATCTACGTCTAATCCTTTGGAAACACTCACATAATAACCCATAAGCTGCAGCGGAATAACTGCCAAGCTGGTCATGAAATGCTCGTCGGTCTTAGGAATATACACTGTGAAATCAGCTGTATCTTCAATATTATAGTTGCCATAAGTAGTCAGGCCCATCAGATAAGCGCCACGGCTGCGGCACTCTACCATGTTGCTGACAGTCTTTTCGTAAAGCTCGCTTTGAGTCAGTACGCCAATAACAAGAGTACCATCCTCAATCAGGCTGATAGTGCCGTGCTTCAATTCGCCGGCAGCATAAGCCTCACTGTGGATGTAGGAAATTTCCTTCATCTTCAGGCTGCCTTCAAGGCTAACAGCGTAATCCAGACCACGGCCGATAAAGAAGATATCCTTAGCGTTTACCTGCTTAGCGGCAAACCATTGGATGCGTTCCTTATCCTCAATAATCTTTTGGATTTTATCCGGCAACTGTGCCATTTCCTGAATCAGCTCCAGATATTTTGCTTCGTCAATAGTGCCGCGAACCATAGCAAACTGAATTGCCAGGCAGTAAGCAGCAATCAGCTGAGTGCTGTAAGCCTTGGTAGTTGCAACGGCAATTTCCGGGCCTGCCAGAGTATAGAAAACATTATCTGCTTCGCGGGCAATGGAGCTGCCTACTACGTTGACGATGCCCAGAGTTTTGATGCCCTTTTCTTTAGCCAGACGCAGAGCTGCCAAGCTGTCGGCGGTTTCGCCGGACTGGCTGACAATGATAACCAGCTCGTTCTTGCTCAGCAAAGGCTTGCGGTATCTGAACTCAGAAGCCAGCTCAGTACGAACCGGAATCTGTGCCAAATCCTCAATTACATATTGCGCTGCCACGCCTACATGATAAGCACTGCCGCAGGCAACGATGCAGATCTGGTCAATCTTTTTGATATCCTCGTCGCTGAGACCGACAGCGCTCATATCCAGCTTGCCGTCAACCAGTACGGAATTCAAAGTATCGCGTACTGCCTTGGGCTGCTCGTGGATTTCCTTCATCATGAAATGTTCAAAGCCTGCTTTTTCGGCAGCTTCGGCATCCCATTTGATTTCGGTCAACGGTTTTTCGATTACTTCTTCATCAACGTTGTAGAAGGTAACCTCGCCGTTAGCCAGACGAGCCATTTCCAGATTGCCGATGTAATATACCTTGCGGGTGTATTTCAAAATAGCAGGAACGTCGCTGGCAACATAGCATTCGCCGTCCTGCACGCCGATGATCATCGGGCTGTCCTTACGGGCAACATAAATCTCACCGGGATATTCCTTGAACATTACTGCCAAAGCATAGGAGCCGCGCATACGGATCATAGCATGGCTCAGAGCATCGGTCGGAGTATGCTCGTATTTTTTATAGTAGTAGTCAATCAGCTTAACGGCAACCTCGGTATCAGTCTGAGAATAGAAGGTGTAACCGTTATGCAGCAGCTTTTCCTTCAGCTCCTGATAGTTTTCGATAATACCGTTGTGTACGGCAACTACATTGCCATCAGCACTTGCATGCGGATGCGCATTAGTTTCGGAAGGCTCGCCATGGGTTGCCCATCTGGTATGACCGATACCGCAGGTACCGATGAGGCTTTGTCCGCCGTTAGTCTTGGCGTAAAGCTCCTTCAGACGGCCCTTGGCCTTTACAATCTGCACCTGCGCACTGCCGTCGCGCACTGCGAGGCCGGCAGAATCGTAACCACGATATTCAAGCTTAGACAGACCATCTAACAGAATAGGCGCTGCCTGCTTATTTCCACAAAATCCAACAATACCACACATAAATACTTTTCCTCTTTTTCTACTATTTTTTTCTTTTTGCCTTATGCTTCAAAGCCATTAGGGTTGTTCTTCTGCCAGTTCCAGGAATCGCGGCACATGTCCTCAATACCCAGCTCTGCCTTCCAGCCCAGCTTTTCCCACGCCTTTGACGGATCTGAATAGCAGGTGGCAATATCCCCTGCACGACGTTGGTCAATTACATAAGGTATCTTAATTCCGGTAGCCTTTTCAAATGCTTTGACTAAATCCAGCACTGAATAGCCAATACCTGTACCAAGATTATACACCTCTACGCCGCATTTGTCATCTATTGCCTGCAAAGCTTTCACATGACCTTTAGCCAAATCCACTACATGAATAAAGTCACGCACTCCAGTACCATCAGGAGTGGGATAATCATTACCAAAAACATGTAGTCGCTCCAGCTTGCCAACAGCTACCTGAGTAATATACGGCATCAGGTTATTGGGAATGCCATTGGGATTTTCGCCAATCAGACCGGAGCTGTGCGCACCGATAGGGTTAAAGTAACGCAGCAGAACCACATTCCACTCCTGATCAGCTACATACATATCACAAAGTATTTGCTCCAGCATCGACTTTGTCTGGCCATAAGGATTAGTGCACTGCCCTTTAGGACAAGTTTCCGGAATAGGCACTACAGCAGGATTACCGTAAACAGTAGCCGAAGAGCTGAAAATAATATTCTTACAGCCTGCTTTACGCATTACGTCCAGCAGTACCAGAGTACCGGAAATATTGTTCTCATAATACTCCAATGGCTTCTGTACCGATTCGCCCACTGCTTTCAAACCGGCGAAATGAATACAGCAGTCAAAGCTATGCTCAGCAAAAACTTTTTGCAGGCCGGCACGATCCCTGATATCAGTTTCATAAAAAGGGATTTGCTGACCGGTGATTTTTTCTACACGCTGCAGTGCCAGCCTGCTGGAATTAACAAGATTATCTACTACTACAACACTGTGACCAGCTTTAAGCAGTTCAATGACAGTATGCGAGCCGATGTAACCAGCTCCGCCTGTGACTAAAATATGCATTTTTTCACCTCAATTTTTTCGCATCAGGCAGCTATTAATTTCTGCCTACAGTATTATTTTACGACCTTTCGCCTTAAACTAAGGTGAACAAGCCAACAACCTAATTCATGATGTCAGCTACCAATAATAGGCTTATTTTCCATCGTATTTACCAGCTTAGAAAGCTGCCATTTTATTGTTTCCGCCGGCTTGTCGTAATTGCCCATTTCACGCAGTCCGCTTTCACGCACGCGTTTCTTCAGCAGTTTATTGCCATCCTTTTTATAAACGAAAAGGTCTGCAGACGCTACAACACGCACATAGGTATCGTTGTCAAAGCGCATGCTCCAACCGCTCACAAGTGTTTCGTCCATTTCATAGATACGGGCGACAACCAGCACATCCGTTTTGCTCTTTTCAGCCAAGGCGGCTAAAGATGCTGCATCCAGCTTCACACCATCACGCACGGCCTTGCTCACCAGCATCTGCGGCTCGCCGCCGTCTATAATGCGATAATCGGGAAAGCGGTAGGCTAACCTTACCATCTGCCGCCACTGTTTATAAACAGCGCCGTCCACAGCGCCGTCCTGGTCGATAACCACAAAGCCCACAGGACGCTCCGCAAAATCTGCCCGCGCCGTCTGCGGTACCAAGGCTGTAAACAAGGAGGCAAATACTACTAAAAAGCAGATTTGCAGCAGCCATCTAATTTTTTTCATAAGTATCACCTGCCAGTTAATCGGCATCTGCTGCCAACAGCAGCTCGACAGCTCCGCGTGTTACCTGCACCATATAGCCGAAGGCACGCTGATAAACGTCGGGCGGCGCCACGCTTTCGCTTTGCGTGCGCTTAACTACAACGCCGCAGACAGCACCTGCCTCTAAGCCTAATGCCTGCGAGGTAACGAACAGGGCAGAGGTTTCCATTTCATAGTTCAGCACGCCCAGCGCCTGCCATTCCTGCATCGTCCCACGGAAGCGGCGCGGTACATAGCCGGTGAAGTTGTCGTAACGCTCCTGTCCCGGCCAGAAGGTGTCGCTGGAGGCCGCAATACCCAAATGATAGGGCGCACCGGCATTCTTGGCTGCCAGCACCAGTGCTGTTGTCACCTCAAAGCTGGCAACAGCCGGGAACTCCAACGGCGCATAATGCTGCGAGGTGCCGTCAAGGCGAACGGCAGCCTTATCAATAATAATATCACCGAGATTAACCTTTTCTTGAATTGTTCCCGTCGTACCGAAGCGTATGAGCTTTTTGATGCCCATACGCGCCAGCTCTTCCAGACAGATGGCTACGGAAGGACCACCCATACCAGTAGAGCAGACAAGTACCGGAGTATCGCTGATTTTAGTCAGCCAGCTGGTGTATTCGCGATGGCTGGCAATAAAGCTTGCATCACTGCCTAAGGCCTTAGCCAAAGGCTCTACACGTCCGGGGTCACCGGGAAGCACGGCAACAGTTGCGCCCTGCAGCTGCTGTGCCGAAAAACCTACATGGTATAAAATCTCCTCAGATGCTGCGTAATGTTTGCTCATATTGTCCACCTCTTTCAAAACAAGTCCGCTTTAGTTCCGGTAAGGGTTGGTTCTATTTTCATATAATCGGCAATCGTCTGTCCTATATCGGCAAAAGTCTGCATAGGCTTAAGCTGCTTACATTCAATGCCTGCTCCCGAAAAGAGTACGGGAATTTTTTCGCGCGTATGGTCCGTGCCGCTCCAGCTGGGGTCATTGCCGTGGTCCGCCGTCATCAGCAGCAAATCGTCCGGATGCAGCAGAGCGGTAATTTCCGGCAGTCTGCTGTCGAAATATTCCAGTGCCTCACCATAGCCCTGAATGTCACGGCGATGTCCGTAGGAGGAATCAAAGTCAACAAAATTAGTAAAGACAATGGTATTATCCGGAGCATCGGCTACAGCCTGCTTCGTTGCATCTATCAGCTTATCCAGGCCGCCTGCCGCATAATGTTTTGTAATACCGCGATGCGCAAAAATATCGGCAATCTTGCCTACGGCGTAAACGCTGCCGCCGGCTGCAACCATTTTATCAAGCAATGTCGGCTGCGGTGCCGGTACTGCGTAATCGTGACGGTTGGTTGTGCGGGTAAAATCCGCAGCACAGGTGCCGACGAACGGACGCGCTATTACCCGGGCAATATTATACGGCTGCACCAGCTTAAAAGCCAGCTTGCACAAATCATACAAGCGCTCCAGGCCAAAGGCTTCCTCGTGCGCCGCTATCTGCAGCACGCTGTCGGCGGAGGTATAGATAATCGGCTTGCCGCTTCTTACATGCTCCTCGCCCAGCTCCTTGATGATTTCGGTACCACTGGCATGGCATTCACCCAGCACTCCCGGCAAATTGCCTTGGCTGATAATTGCATCCACCAGCTCCTGCGGAAAGCATTTCGGCACATCCGGGAAATAACCCCAGTCAAATTTAACCGGCACACCGCTGATTTCCCAATGTCCGCTCAGCGTATCCTTACCGCGGCTGACCTCCTGCGCATAGGTATAAGCACCGATTGTATGCTCGGCGCCCAAGCCTGCCGGCAACGCTTCACCGCGGCTCAGCTCTGCAGCTGCCTGCAGTCCGTGCTCAGCCAGATGCGGCAAATGCAGCGGCTTCGGCGCTTCGCCTGCGTGACGCGGATTTTTCGCCAGCCAATCGCAGATATGGCCCAAGGTATCTGCACCCTTATCACCGTAAGCTTCGGCATCATGGGCATAACCGATACCGAAGGAATCCAACAACAGAATAATAGTACGAGCCATTTTTTCACCTGCTTTCTTATGCAAAAGGGAGCTGCTAACACCAACGCTAAACAACTCCCCTAAAATCAGAACCCTAAGCTTTCACCGACTAAAATGACTTTAATGCGTCCCTTATTACGACTGGTGCGTGTAATAACAATCTGTGAACAGATGCAGTCCGCGGAAAGGCAGTCACCGCAAAGGCCGGCTTTATAACAAGGTGTCTGCAGACCGGCAAACCTTTTGGCATTTATCGGCGCAGCTACATTGCGCGCTCTGTCCATGGCAGCCTCCAAGGAGCCTGTAACCTTGTTCATACCGGCAATAACCAACACCTGCTTCGGTCCGAAAATCAAAGCGGCACAACGGTTACCGTTGCCGTCAATATTTACCAGCTGACCGTCGTTGCTAATAGCATTGCTGCTCATTAAATATGTATCACACAAAAGTGCCTGACGCATCAGCTCCATTTTTTCTTCCGGAGTTGCTGCCGCAGCTCTGTCGATAACCTTATTGCGCTCCTTTACTGCGTCTAAAAGGCCTATTTCATCAATCGTTACAGAACCGCCCCATGAAACAACATCATTCTGCGGAATCAGCGCCAATGCCTGCTCAAGCGCAGCCTGCTTATCAGCACAGTAATAAGCATCAAAGCCACGCAGCTTCAATTTTTTTACCAAAGTTGCGCCCAAAGCCTCATTGCGCAATATTTCAGCCTGCTGCATAGAATCTCCTCCTGTTCCATTAACAAGCTACTGTTGATTATTCTTCGATATCACCGATTGCTACTTCATCAATGCCGTCTTCCTCTGCCAGGTATACATTGATAGCTTCCTTGTGGGAGGTAGGAACGTTTTTACCGGCAAAATCCGCACGAATCGGCAGCTCACGATGTCCGCGGTCAATAAGTACTGCCAGCTGAATAGCCTTCGGACGGCCCATATCCATAACCGCATCAAGAGCAGCGCGGATGGTACGACCGGTGTACAGCACATCATCAACAAGAATTACGGTTTTGCCGTTCAGATCCAGGTCAATTTCTGTACCGTGTACAATCGGATTATATGCAAGAGTAGACAGGTCATCACGATAAAGGGTAATATCCAGCATTCCTACCGGCAGCTCAACATTCTCTATATCTTTAATTGCTGCTGCCAGACGTTCTGCGATAGGTACACCGCGGGTACGGATACCGACAATAACAACATTGTCTACGCCTTTATTTCTTTCGATAATTTCATGAGAAATACGGACAATTGCACGGCGCATAGCCTCTGCATCCATAATAACATTCTTTTTAACAAAATTGCTCATTTGGCTCACCTCTTATTTTTATTCAGGCTTTTTAACCTGCTATCAAGACTGCCCTAAGGCAGAACTCTGCTAATTAAACTGTCCCAAGCGCAGGCGGGTAACAATCTTATGCATATCCTCCGGCAGCGGAGCTTCAAAGCTCAAGCGTTCTCCCGTACGCGGGTGGGTAAATTCCAGTGTCTGCGAATGCAGAGCCTGTCCCTGAATGCTGAAGGGAGTTTTCATCGGAGAATATTTCGGGTCACCAACCAAAGGATAGCCCAAGTACTCCATATGTACGCGAATCTGATGCGTGCGGCCTGTTCGCAGTCGGCAACGCACAATAGTATATTTGCCGAAGCGCTCCAGCACCTCGTATTCGGTAACAGCATCACGTCCGCCCTCCTTGACAACCGCCATTTTCTTACGGTCGTTTTTATCACGGGCGATAAGCGTTTCAATCACGCCGCTGTCTGTCTTTATGTTGCCGCGTACCACAGCAAGATAGGTACGCTGGGCGGTTTTAGCCTGTATCTGCTGAGATAGGGAAAGATGCGCCGCATCATTCTTGGCACAAATCATAATACCGCTGGTATCCTTATCCAGACGGTGCACGATACCCGGGCGGATAACACCGTTGATACCGGATAAGTTTTTGCAGTGATACAAAAGCGCATTGACCAGCGTACCGTTTAAATTACCTGCCGCCGGGTGGACTACCATACCGCGCGCTTTGTTGACAACAACAACATCCTCATCCTCATAAATAATATCCAGAGGAATATTTTCCGGCTGTACATCCAGAGGCTGCGGCTCAGGCAGAGTGACATCAATTTCGTCACCCAGACGCAGCTTGTAGTTGGATTTCAGCACCTTGCTGCCACGCACCGCACGGCCCTCCTCCAACAGCTTCTGCATATTCGAGCGTGTAAGCTCCAGCAGCGCCGCCAGGCCTACATCGGCACGCTGTCCGGCCTCCTGTTCAGTTATAATCAATCTTTGCTGCTCAGCAGCTCCGTTTGCAAAATGCTCCATATAATCAAACCTACTCCCACACAAATTGCGATATCTGCCACATTAAATATCGGCCAGATACGAAAATCAAAAAAGTCAATTACTACACCGCGTGCAGTGCGGTCAATAAGATTACCCAAAGCACCGCCGGCAAAAAGCGCTGTTCCCCAGCAGGCCATCGCACCCATTTTAGTAATCTCCTCGCGCATATACCAGACACCGCCGATTACTGCAAGCGCAATCAGCACGAACAGCCAACGGCTGCCCTCCAACATGCCGAAGGCGGCCCCACGATTCAGTATAAACGTCCAGTGAAATACATTATTAATCACCGGTACGCTCTCCCCTAACGCAAAATGTGTTACCACATAATACTTTGTTGCCTGGTCCAGCAGAACCACCAGCAAAGCTAACAAACCATAAACCATTTTATTCTCCTATTATCTTGATATGTATATTATAACACACTAAAGACATAAAAATACAGATGACACAAAAACTTAATGAAAAAAAGCCATTGCATATTTCCGCAATGGCTTTCGTAAATACTAATTAATTATTTTCAGTTGCCAGATCTTCACGAATCTCAGCAAGCTGTTTGCGACGGCTGTGAACCTTTTCCCAATGCTCGAAGTACAGCTTGGTTTCTGCAACAACTACACCGCTCAGGCCCAGCAGAGCAATCAGGTTAGGAATAGCCATCAGACCGTTAACGATATCGGCAATAATCCAAATCATTTCCAGCTTCAGGAATACGCCCAGACCTACCAGAATGATGTAACCGATACGGTAAGGCATGATGCATTTTACGCCGAAGAGATATTCTGCGCAACGCTCGCCGTAATAGCTCCAGCCGATAATAGTGGTGAAAGCGAAGAGTACCAGACCGCCGGTCAGGACATACTTGGCAACAGCCGGGAAAGCAGAAGCGAAAGCAGCCTCAGTCAGTGCAGCACCGTTCAGGTCACCGTTCCAGGCACCGCTGACGATGATGGACAGGCCGGTCATGGTGCAGATGATGATGGTATCGATAAAGGTACCGGTCATAGAAACAAGGCCCTGTTCTGCAGGCCATTTGGTTTTTGCTGCAGCTGCTACGATAGGAGCAGAGCCCAGACCAGATTCATTGGAATAAATGCCGCGGGCGATACCGCTGCGCATTGCCAGCATAATTCCGGCACCGGCAAAGCCGCCTGCTGCCGCAGTACCGTTGAAGGCACCGTCGATAACCAGCTTAATTGCAGCCGGCAAAGCATCGGCATAAAATACCAGCACGGAAACGGTTGCGATAACATAAACAGCAGCCATGAACGGAACAATCTTACTTGCTACGTTAGCAATGGATTGCAGACCGCCGATAATAACAACAGCTACAAGAACAGTCAGAACTGCTGCTACAACGTATTCGGAAACACCGAAGGATACATTAACAATAGAGGTGATTGCATTTACCTGAGTAAAGGTACCGCTGCCCAGGCAGGCAGTCATAACACCGAAGATAGAGAACATTACAGCCAGGGGCTTAAATTTTTTGCCCAGGCCCTGTTCGATATAGTACATCGGACCGCCGGAGGCATTGCCGTTTTCGTCATAGGTACGATACTTAACAGCCAGCACGCCTTCGGAATATTTGGTTGCCATACCGAAGAAAGCAGCCAACCACATCCACAGCAGAGCACCGGGACCACCGAGCTTAATTGCCGTTGCTACGCCAACGATATTACCGGTGCCGACAGTTGCAGCCAAAGCAGTGCACAAAGCCTGAAAGCTGCTTACATCACCTTCGCCCTTGCTGCGGGCGGTAAAAATCAGCTGCAAGGCTTTAGGCAGCTTCATAACCTGAAGCAGGCCAAGACGGACGCTCATTAAAATACCTGTGCCGATAAGCAAAATCATCAAAGGCGGTCCCCAAATGAAGCCATCAATAGAATTCAAAATCTCCAACATAAAAAAATCCCCCCCAGTAAAAATTTAAAACACGTTTACAATTTAAGGCTTTTTCTCGAAGCCCATGTATAGTATTGTATCACATCAACATATAGTGTACAATACTTCACACGATTGTATACACGTATTCTTCTTAGTGGCAGGGAATAGTGTGACAAATCACTGCATGCAAAGCAAAAAGCCTCCGTCTGCGGCCAAAGGCCACAGGCAGAGGCTTCTATTCCTTAATCAGCAATGCTTATTTTACTTCGCATTCCACACGTGCCAAGATAAAGCACAAATCAGACAAACGGTTCAGGCAAACCAGAACATTGGGGTTAACCGGTTCATTTTCAGCCAGGCGCAGCAGGCAACGCTCGGCACGACGGGTAGTAGTGCGTGCGATGTCCAGGGCGGCAGCACCTACAGTATCGCCGGGGATAATGAAATGGCCCAGCGGCTGCAGCAGAGAATCAAACTTGTCGATTGTATCTTCAAACAGCTTAACGTGTTCTTCTTTGATGTAAGGTTCGGGCAGGTTGAGGCTGGCAATGTCAGCCATCACAGACATGAGCAGCTTTTGTACATTGAAAATGGTTTCACGCACATCCTCACGCGTAACCTGAGCACGTGCCAAACCTAATGCCGAGGAAATTTCATCCACAGTACCATAGGCTTCTACACGCAGGCTTTGCTTGGGAACACGTTCTCCGGTGTACAAACCGGTAGTTCCTTTGTCACCGGTTCTGGTATAAACAGCAGCTTTCTTCATTTCTGCACCATCCTTTCCGTGAGAGTGTAACCCCTCTCAGTCAGCTCATGGCCGCCGAAAGGCTAAAGTTAATTAGTAAATTTCTTCCGGAGCGAAGAAGTTGTTGATTTCGCGTTCAGCAGCTTCCGGGCTGTCGGAACCGTGAACAATGTTTTCACCGATGCTCAGAGCGAAGTCGCCGCGGATAGAACCGGGAACTGCTTCGATCGGGTTGGTAGCACCGTTCAGTTGACGAACAGCTTTGATAGCGTTTTCGCCGCGGATTACAGCGCAAACCAGCGGAGCGGAGGTAATGAAGTCAACCAGTTCGCCGAAGAAGGGTTTGCCTTCATGCTCAGCATAGTGGAATTTAGCTTGAGCTTCGGTAACTTTAACCAGTTTCAGAGCTGCAACTTGCAGGCCTTTGTGTTCGAAACGAGCGATGATATCGCCGATCAGATTTTTCTTAACTCCATCAGGTTTTACGAGTACGAGTGTTTGTTCCATTTGTAAATCTCTCCTTAAAGTGTAATTAAATTTTTTATACTAACCCAGTCACCGATGTGACTTAGAGGTATAGTTGAATTGTTAACGGATACCCATTTTTCTTGCCTGCTCACGCAGCAGCTGAACTCTTTCCTCGGTTGCGGGGTGAGTACTGAAAAGCTGCTTGGCATCAACACCGGCAAAGGGGTTGATAATAAACATATGCGCAGTTGCTTCGGTAGCACCGGGCATTACGCGACGCTCCGCATAGGCTTCAATCTTCAGCAGAGCATCAGCCAGAGCATTGGGATTGCCGCAAAGCTCACCGCCGGATTTATCTGCCATATATTCGCGGGAACGGGATACTGCCATCTGAATCAGCATAGCTGCCAGAGGCGCCAAAATCATAACCAGAATAGAAGCGATAGGATTACGACTTTCGCCATCCTCATCACGACCGCCGCCAAAGAACATACCCCATTGGGCAATCGTGGAAATAGCACCTGCCATAGAAGCGGCAATAGTACTTACCAAAATATCACGATGCATAATGTGGCTCAGCTCATGACCTAAAACACCGGCCAGCTCTTCCTTGGTCAGCATATCTGCCAGCGCAGTATTTACCGCAACGGCAGCATGCTCAGGATTTCTGCCGGTAGCAAAAGCGTTAGGCACCGGACTATTGATAATATAAACCTTCGGCATAGGAATATTGGCTTTTTTAGCCAGCTTTTCTACTATTCCGTACAACTCCGGCGCACTGTTGCGGTCAACCTGTTGTGCATCGTAATGTGCCAGAACCATCTTATCACTATTCCAGTAAGCAAAGAAGTTCATTGCCACACCCACAAAAAGCATTACGGTCATGCCGCGCAGACCACCGAAGAAGTCGCCCAGGAGCATCAGCAGCGCTGTCATTAACGCCATTAAAAACGCTGTTTTCATCTAAGTAATTTCCTCCTCATAAAAGACCTGCACTGTAAACAGTTACAGGCATTAATAGAATACATTTTCAACATATCTATTATAACAAGTAATTACTTATTTTTCAATTTGGGCCTTGATAGAGTTTAACATATTTTCACTGTTTTCACGAACTTTTTTCTTAAGAATAGGATTCAGGAGGCCGGCAATCATCGGAATACCGAACTCAAAATCAACTGCCAGCGTTACCTCGCAGCCGTCAGCCTGCGGTGTAATAAGCCAGGAGCCTTCCATTTTCTTTAAATCACCCTCGGTCTGAGCGTAGGTAATTTTCAGCTCTTCGGGATAGAAGGTATCGCGCTCGGTCCAGACGATTTTGCGTCCGTCAACATTACTTACCCAGTGAGAAACAGTGTAATTCTCACCGCGCTCCAAGATTTCTACGCTTACCAGGTCATGCATAAAGTTAGGGTAAGCAGCCATATCCTTGATAATATCATAAATTTTCGCACCATCGCCCTTGATGGTGGTTTTGCTCTCTACATAAGGCATAATCTTATCTCCTCTTATAAATCTTCAATAACATCCGCGGTTTCTTTAACAGCGCCTCTGAAAGCCTCCAGAACATGGTCAATAACCTCTTTAGGCATAATCAGCGGCGGCTCCATACGGATAACCTTAGGATTGTTCAAGGTATAAGCAACAATAATGTGCTGGTTAATCATCAGGCTCATCAGCATACCGCCTGCACCCTCTTTGGTCAGCTCAATGCCGATCATCATACCGCGACCGCGTACTTCCTTGATAACGGAAGGATATTCCGCAGCGATAGCCTCCAGACCAGCCTTAAGATAAGCGCCTGCCTCACGTCCGCGACGCAGCATATCCTCTTCCTTAATAGCCTTGATAGCTGCTACACCGGCAGCGCAGGCCAGCTGGTTACCGCCAAAGGTAGAGGTGTGCAAGAACGGTGCTTCAATAAGACCGGCCCAGGCACGCGGAGTACCGATAATCGCACCTATGGGCATTACGCCGCCGCCCAAAGCCTTAGCGCAAGCCATCAGGTCAGGAGTAACGCCGTCATGGTTAACGCCGAACCATTCGCCAGTACGGCCGATACCGGTCTGTACCTCATCGGCAATCAGCAAAGCACCCTTCTTCTCGCAGATTTCCTTCACCTCACGCAGGTAACCAGCAGGCGGAACAATAATGCCGCCCTCGCCCTGAACAGGCTCCAGAATAACGGCAGCGATATCTTCATCAACAGCAGCATCAACAGCTGCGGCGTCGCCGTATTCTACATGGGTAAAGCCATCAAGCAGCGGTTTAAACGGCTCGCGATACATATCACGTCCGGTAGCAGTTAAGCTGCCGAAGGTTTTGCCATGAAAAGCATTCTTCGCAGCTACGAATTTTTTACGTTTAGTTGCCAGGCGTGCTACCTTCAGGCAGCCCTCAACGGATTCGGTACCGCTGTTGACAAAAAAACTGTACTGCAGCTCACCGGGGGTAATATCTGCCAGTGCCTCTGCCAAATCAGCCATCGGACGATTGAACAGCACCTTGCCGCACATCGGCATAGCATGCAGCTCCTTTTCTACGGCCTCAACAACCTTCGGATGACGGTGGCCTAAAGCAAACATACCATAACCGCCAAGGCAATCAATAAACTCCTGACCTTCGCTGTCGGTAATAGTCCAGCCCTCAGCATGGCCTTCAATGCTTGCCAGGCCCATGAAGCGGAACAGCTTTGCCTGAGCGGGATTGATATACTTTTCATATTTACCGATTGTTTCTTCTACATAATTAGACATTTTCTTACCTCGATTCAGTTTATGTAAATTAGAGTTTTGCAAACATAAGAATATTTTTTCTTAAGAATTACAACTCTTGAACAACACACCAGAGCAAGCAACTAAATATATCGTGCAGCGAATAAAAATTTTAGCAAATGAGTGTCTGGAACCATAGAAACAAGGCAACCGAAAACTAAAGGTTACTTGCGAACAAAATCGGCGCCGCACGTTTCGTTCTGGTTCCACACGAAATTTGCGTTGTGCCCTGTGGGCACGGGAAAATTTTTTCTGAGCAGAACGATATGTTAGTTGCGCAGTTATCAGGTGCGAACCTTTCTTAGCAACTTCTTTCAGTTATGAAAGAAGTTGAATCAAACACCTAATACTGATTTAATACAGCAGCTCCGTCACCGGCACAAAGATTATCCCCGTCCGTTTAAACTCCGCCGCATACATCTCCCAGCATTTGGCAGTATTCGGTCTGGCGTGGCAGATAGCAATAACACTGCCGTTCTTTTCCGCCATAGCGAAAGCCTTATATATCTGCTGACGAATCGCCTGCACGTCAGAGCTGTTATCCAAAAAGATATCATTGCGGGCAGTCGAAACACCCAGCTGCTGCGCCATATTGCGTGCTACCGAAGCAGAATTTGTACGGCTGTCCACAAAAAACAGCTTCTGCCGCCGCAGCTCCTGCAAAACGACTCTCATAGTATCCTTATCAGCAGTCGCCTTCGAGCCCTGATGATTATTTACACCCATAACTCCCGGCAGACTGTTAAGCGCACGCCGCGTCAAGGACAGCTTCTCCGCCGCAGACAAATCCGTACGAATAGTAGCAGCGCCCTCGCTCATAGCACTGCGGTCAATAGGCTCCATCGGCAGATGCAGCATCGGCACACGTCCTTTAGCCTTTACCATCTCCAGAACATCGCTGCTGTACTGCTTATACGGCAATATCGCATAGCTGAACGGCAGACCGGTATTCAGCAGCTTGCGCACCGGCGCCATATCATAACCGCAGTCATCAATAACGATGGCTACTTTTCCTCTGAATTGCCTGACGGTCCCCTGCTGCTCCTCTTCTGCCTTTTGCTCCGGTAAATCCTTAACATCCTTATCCTGCTTGGTCAGGTTACTGTTATGGAAGAAAATCACAGTATCCGTTACAAAGCTCTTGCTGCCTGCACCTGCCTTAACCTTAATACCAATTTCAGCCTTATAGGCATCCCATTTTTTATATTTGGCAGGCTTGCCGCTAATATAAACCAGTCCGGCCTGCTCAGCCTTTGTCTGCAGCCAGTCGCAGGCACCGGCAAGGCTTGTACCGGAGGGTACGCCAACCGCCAGCTCACGTTGGTTAATCTGCACCTTGGCACCGGATTCTTCAACCTCAACATCCTTTTTGCCATGATTGTTTTCAATCAGCTGCCAATTATTTTTCTGCAGCAAAATATTATCCAGCAGGCGCTGCGCCTCTATAGATTCATCCAGCAGACTTACCGTCTGCGGCTCGTCACCCTTCTTGTCCAAAACATCCTTCTTGCTGTTGCTGGTGGCATAAAAAAGTCCGCAGCCAATGGCAATAATCGCAATAACCGCTGTTAAAATCAGTACAGCATATTTACTGCCGGAGGATTTTTTCTTGCTTGCTTTTGTCATAGGTGTTCTCCTTTCTAAGCCCGTGGGTGCGTTTTATCATACACCTCACGCAAACGCTCCACATCAAGATGCGTATATATCTGCGTGGTGGAAATATCTGCATGTCCCAACAGCTCCTGCACTATGCGCAGGTCGGTGCCGTTATTTAAAAGATGCGTCGCAAAGGAATGACGCAGCATATGCGGTGTAACACGTTTGCTGATGCCTGCGCTCTTGCCGTAGGCTACAATGATTTCGTAAAAACGCTCCCTTGTCATCGGTCCGCCCCAGCCGGTTACAAAAAGCTCTGCAGCCGCATCCGGCTTGCCATGCAGAAGCTGCGGGCGTACTACCGACAAATAATGCTCCAAATAATGCAGCGCGGTACGGCCTAACGGCAGCATACGCTCCTTGGAGCCTTTGCCCATAACAATGACATACTGCATCTTCATATCAACATTCTTCACCGGCACATTTACCAGCTCAGACACACGCATGCCGGTAGCATATAACAGCTCCAGCATCGTCTTGTCGCGATAACCGTCCAAGGTTCCCAAATTAGGCTCATCCAAAAGCCTTTCTACCTCCTGAACGCTCAGCACCTTCGGCAAATGCAGTCCTCTGCTCGCCGCCTCCAGCACCTCGGCAGGATTACGGCGGATATAACGCTCTGCCGTCAGAAAACGGTAAAACGCCTTAATCGAAGCCAGCTTGCGTGCCACCGTCGAGGCAGCGCGGCCTTCCTGCTTTAAACGCACAAGATAGGCAATCAGCTGCTGTCGCGAAACCTGCAGCAGCTCCTCATCTGCCTTCAGCTGCAAGCTTTTCATCAGCAGGCGCAAATCACGCATATACGCCAACTGTGTATTTTTTGCCAGTCCCAGCTCTACCGTCAAATATTCCTGAAACAAGGCCAGATAGTCAAACATAAAAACCTGCCTCCATCCCGCAAATTTGCCGCTTGCAAATTTTGCCGGATGCAATCTCTTTCAGAAAAAGAAAAACAACGCTGGTGCGCCGTTTTTCTTTATAATTATAGCTTTATTAAAATTCTTTTTTCTCAGGCTGCATAATAGTAATATTAGTTGCCGGAGAAATAGTGGAAATAGCATGCTTATAAACAAGCTGCTGTTTGCCTTCGTTTTCAATAATAACAGTAAAGTTGTCAAAACCTCTTACTAAGCCACGGATTTGGAAACCGTTCATCAGATAGATGATAACACCCAGGTTTTCCTTGCGAACATGGTTTAAAAAGCTGTCTTGCAAATTCATTGCGGGTTTTACTGAAGTAATCATTAAAAGCCCCTCCTACTCATTTCGTTATCTCCGGAAGTACAGATTCCTAAAAACCTACACTCCTCTTTATACTTATATTTTACACCGAAATGCCACTTTCTACAAGTATTTCGGAAATTTCTGCCACTGCCTGCTTATAATCAGGCTCATCATCCAAATGCAGCCAGTGAATATACGGCATTTTTTTATACCAGGTAATCTGCCGCTTGGCAAAGTTGCGCGTTGCCTGCTTCAGCTTATCCACAGCAGCAGCATAATCCATGCTGCCATTTAGATACCACACCATTTGCCTGTAGCCGATGCTCTGCATTGACTGGCACTCGGGCGCTACACCCTGCTCCAGCAGGCTGCGCACCTCCTGCTCCAGACCGGCTGCCAACATCAAATCCACACGCCTGTTGATGCGCTCGTACAGCGCCTGACGCTCCATCTCCAAACCGATAACTACATCGTCATAAGGACTTTCCTGCGCGCCGTACTGGTTAACAGCCTCGCCCTGCATAGCCGATTCCAGCGCACGGATAACACGACGCACATTATTGGGATGAATGCGCTCTGCCTCCTGCGGCGCCAGCTCCTGCAGGCGCGCGTGCAGCGCCAATGCGCCCTTTTCCTGTGCCTCGGCCTCCAGCCTGCGGCGTAGCTCGCTGTCCTCATCCGCATTATTAAAGGCATAATCCTCGAGCAGCGCTTTAATATAGAGTCCTGTACCACCGGCAATTATCGGCAGATGTCCGCGCGCGTTGATTTCCGTAATCAGCGCAGCTGCACGCTCCTTAAAATCCACAACGCTGAAGGATGCATCCGGCGGCAGAATATCCACCAGATGATGCGGTACGGCAGCCAGCTCCTCGGCAGTTGGCTTGGCAGTACCGATATTCATATTTTTATAAACCAGCATTGAATCACCGGAAATTATTTCGCCCCGAAACTGCTTGGCAATCTCAATAGCGCAATGACTTTTTCCGGTTGCTGTCGCTCCTAAAATAACAACTACCTTGGGTTTTTGCAACATAAATCACCTTTTTATTATTCCGTACTTAATCCTGCTGTATTTGCCGCCGATAAATTCCTCGCAGCCATACTCGCGCAGAATATATTCGCTGCGCTCCTTGATAACCACGCGCGGCGCTGCTTTAAGCGCCAGCTGCAGCGTTTCTGCCGACAGCGCTTTCTCGTAGGAAAGCGGACGCAATGCCTCCATGCCCTTGGCACCGTTGACAGGATGGCGGAACATCGGATCGAAATAAACAACGTCAAAGCTGTCCGGCGCACACTGCGCCAGATAATTCTCCGCCAACGCCTGCACCGGCTGAATCCGGCGCAGTGCTGCCGTCAGGTCAGCATCCTCGGCAACGTAATTTTTCAAGCCATAACTCACGGTAAAATACAATAGCGGTGAAGCCTCCAGGCCAACAACCGTTCCTGCCTCACCTACAGCATATGCGCTGATGGCAGCATCAGCCGCCAAGCCCAGCGTAGCATCCAGCACTCTTTTCCCCGGACGCAGGTCCAACGCCGTCAGCAAATGCTCCGTCGCACCGCGCTTCAGCTGCTGCAGACGCAGCACCGCCATCCCCGGATGATAGGCAAAGCTGCCTGTGGCGCTATGAATACGCGGGCCTTCCTTCTCTCCCACGACAAGTGCTGCCAGGTCATATTGCGCCATAAGCTCGTCTACGCCCATATTGTGCGGACGCTCTACGTAAAGTGCGCCCAGCTGCTCCGCCCAGGCCCTGGCCTGGGCTGCAGCAGCGCTGCCTGTAGCATTTCTGGCCGTTGTTACGCCAATTTTGCCTGTAAGCATTAAAAGCCCGTCCTTTTAAACATTTTATACAGCTGATTGCTGTCAATTTCAATCATGCAAGGTCTGCCGTGCGGGCAGGTAAACGGATGCGTAGTATTGCACAAATCAATAATCAGCTGACGCATCTGCCGCATATTCAGCAGTTGTCCTGCCTTGATTGCCGCCTTGCAGGCAGTCATGTGCAGCACCTCCTGCCGCAAATCGCTGCCATTGACATTACGCATTTCCCGCAGCATTTTGCTGATAGCATTGATAAAATCCTCAGCAGCATCAGCCTTGATATCCGCCGGCAAACTGCTTACACGCAGCAGGCTTTCGCCAGCGCTAGCAGCATCCACACCCAAAGCAAGGAATTCGTCCCTGTGCTCCTCAATCAACGCAATATCATCAGCAGCCATATCTACATAAAGCGGCATCAAAAGCTGCTGCGACGGAATCTGCTCATGCGAAGCCACGAGCTTGTCATAAAGAATACGCTCATGGGCAGCATGTTGATCAATCAGATAAAGCGTTGTTTCGCTTTGGGCAATAATAAAGGTTTTATCAACCTGTCCAATCGGCCAGATGGTATCCATACCACTGTCGGTATCGGTAAAAGCAATAGTTTCCCTGTCAGCCGCAGGTGCAGCCTCCTCCGGCTGCGGGTTGGCAAATTCACTGCGCGCCTCATGCACCTCCAGCACAGGCTCCTGATAGCCCTTGCTGTAGGAAACTGTTGCGGCGGTTTGGGCAAAATCATCAAACGGCTGCCACATTGCTTGCTGCTCTCCCTGCTCATTTTTCACAATAGGCGCAGGCTGCTCAGGCACCAGCAAACTTTCGGAAGCAGGTGCAGGCTGCACATCTTCCTTGCGCTCCGGTGTTTTGAAAATCGGCTCGGCTGCGCTCTGTGGCTCTTCCCTGCGTTCCGGCGTTTTGAAAATCTGCTCCGCGCCGCCTTTGAACACAGGCTGCTGCGGCTTCACAAACACATTCAGCTCTGAATCAGGCAGCAGCGTTACCTGCGTCTTTTGGGCGCTCATCGGCTTCGTCAGTGCATCGGTCAGCGCCTTATACATAGCCTTATAAATCAGGCTGTCATCACTGAATTTGATTTCACTCTTCTGCGGATGCACATTAACATCAACGCTGGCTGTATCAACTGTTAAATTGATGACAGCAAAGGGAAAGCCGCTTTTGGGAATCTGCGACTGGTATGCATGGTCCATAGCCTTGGAAAGCATCTTGCTGCCAATGCAGCGGCCGTTGACGAAGAACGTCTGCCATTGGCGTGTTCCCTTCAGCAGCGTAGGCTTGCCGATAAAGCCGCTAACTCTTACCTTAGGATCGTTCAGCGATACCTCCAAAAGGTTTTCGGCAACATTCTTGCCATACAGTGCTTTAATCGCATGCTCCAAATCACCGTCACCGGGAGTACTGAGCACCTCTTTATCATTGTTCACCAGCTTAAAACGCACATCAGGACGCGAAAGCGCCAGCCTTGTCAAAAGCTCGCTGATATAACGTCCTTCAGTGCTCACGGTTTTCAGGAATTTACGGCGTGCAGGCACGTTAAAGAACAGATTCTCCACAATTACGGTAGTACCCGTACTGCCGCCGCTTGCCGTAACCTCCGTATTTTCACCGCCGTCGATATGCACAGAGGTAGCGAATTCCTCGCTCTCCGGACGGGTAAGCAGCGTAAAGTTAGAAACAGAGGCGATACTGGGCAAGGCTTCACCGCGAAAGCCCAAGGTATTCAGGCTCAGTAAATCCTCAGCTTTCGTAAGCTTGCTTGTGGCATGGCGTAGCACAGCCATTTTGGCATCAGCTTCACTCATGCCGCAGCCATTATCAGTTACTCTGATATATTCCGTACCGCCGGCAAAAATCGTTACTTCAATTTTATCCGCACCGGCATCCAGTGCGTTCTCAACCAATTCCTTTACTACGGACGCAGGCTTTTCTACAACCTCGCCGGCAGCAATCTGGTTGGCGGTATTCGTATCCAACAATCTGACGGCATGCTCTTCTGCCATTATTTACCCAGCTCCTTTCTTGCTTCATCCTGCAATTTATACAAGGCGCTCATCGCCTCAATCGGTGTCATGCTCATAACATCGAGCTTCAAAAGCTCATTGGCAATAGAACTGCCAAACAGCGAGCCCATCATATTATCCTGCGGTGCTGCAGCAGCTGCAGGCTGCTGTACACGGCCGTTGTCATTATCATATTCCTTCAGCAGCTCTTCCGAACGCTCCAGCACCTTCTTCGGCAGACCGGCGAGGCGTGCAACATGTACGCCGTAGCTGCGGTCGGTTCCGCCCGGTACAATACGGCGCAGGAAGATAATATCCTTGCCTCTTTCCTTAACGGCAACGGAATAATTCTTCACACCGCTCAGCACATTTTCCAAGGCAATCAGCTGATGATAATGCGTAGCAAACAGCGTCTTTGCCTTGATGCGGTCATGGATATATTCCATAACTGCGTGAGCAATGCTCATACCGTCAAAGGTGCTGGTACCGCGTCCCACCTCATCAAGGATAATCAGGCTGTTTTTCGTAGCGTATTTCAAAATCTGCGCTACCTCGTTCATCTCCACCATAAAGGTACTCTGGCCTGTTGCCAGGTCATCACTGGCGCCTACACGCGTAAAAATCTTATCTACCGGGCAAACGCTCGCCTGACGCGCAGGAATAAAGCTGCCGATTTGCGTCATCAGCACCAGCAGTGCCACCTGACGCATGTATGTTGATTTACCTGCCATATTCGGACCGGTAATAATTATCATGCGCTCGTCGGTATTGTTCAGATTGGTATTGTTCGGAACAAAAATCTCCTTTTCCAGCAAACGCTCTACTACAGGATGGCGTCCGTCAACAATCTTGATTTCGCCGTTATTATTCAGCTCAGGTCTTACATAATTATATTTATAGGCAGCCTCTGCCAAGCCTGTCAGCACATCAATGTAGCTGACGGCACGGGCAGTTTCCTGAATCTCCTTGATTTTGCCGCGAATCAGTGTACGCAGCTCATCAAACAGATAATACTCCAGCTGCTCGATTTTTTCCTTGGCACCGAGAATCTTATTCTCGAACTCCTTAAGCTCGGGAACAATATAGCGCTCCGCGTTTACCAGCGTCTGCTTGCGTACAAAGTACGGAGGCACGCTGCTGCTCTGTCCCTTGCTTACCTCGATATAATAGCCGAAAACCTTGTTGAATCCGACCTTCATAGTTTTAATACCGGTTTCCTCTTTGATTTTCTGCTCAAAGTTCTGCATCCAGGTTTTGTTGTCGGCAGCAATCAGCTGCAGCTCATCCAGCTCCTGATTATAACCGGTGCGAATCATGCCGCCCTCGCGGACAGAAAACGGCGGCTCATCGACAATCGCCTGCTGCAATCTTGCAGCCAGCTCCTCATGCAGATGCAGGCCCTTCCACAGCTTACGCAGCAGTCCGCTGCAGCAGCCTTCCAGAATGCCCTTCAGGCCCGGAAGCACGCTCAGGGAATTGCGCAGCGCAACCAAATCTCTGGCATTGGCACTGCCTACCTCCGTACGGCTGACAATGCGCTCCAAATCCGCCACCGCCTTCAGCTGCGCCGCTATCGCTTCGCGCAGCTCGGCAGCTGCAGCCAGCTCTGCTACCGCCTCCTGACGTTCATAAATGCGGCCCACATCCAGCAGCGGGCTTTCAATCCAGCTGCGCAGACGGCGCGCACCCATGGAGGTATTGGTAAAATCAAGCACCTGCAGCAGCGTACCGCGCTTCGAGCCATCCGTCATATTGCGAACCAGCTCCAGGTTACGGATAGCGGTCACATCAAGGTTCATAAAGCTGTTGCGTTCAATCCGCACCAGGCGGTTAATATGGCTCAAATCGGCCATTACCGTTCCGTGCAGATAACGCAGCAAAAGCTCAACTGTGCTATGCACCTCATCAGGCACATCATTGCCGGCAAAGTGCTGCGTAAAATAATCAGCCTCCGGCGTACTCTCGTCATAATGCGTAACAACGCATTCCGGCAATCTTGCAGCCAGCCATTCCTGCAGCTTCTCTCTCATTTCCTCCGAAGTAAAATGAACAACAAGCTCTGCAGGCTGCAGTCTGTAAAGCTGCTCGGTAATATTCAAAAAGCTTTCCGAAGTTTGGTCAAGAAACCATTCGCACTCGCCCGTAGTTACATCAGCCGCCGCCAGGCACATTCCCTTGTCCTGGTCCTGCTGTAAAAATACCAGATAGCGGTTATGCTTATCCTCCAGAAGCTGTTCGTTCAGCGCCGTTCCCGGCGTAATGATTTTAATAACCTTGCGCTCAACAATGCCTTTGGCGAGCTTGGGATCCTCCACCTGCTCGCAGATGGCGATACGGTAACCCTTTTTTATCAGCTTGGCGATATATCCGTCTACCGAATGATAAGGCACACCGCACATCGGCATATTTTCCATACCATTAGAGCGCTTGGTCAGTGTTAAATTCAGCTCACGCGATGCAGTAAGCGCATCATCAAAAAACATTTCATAGAAATCGCCCAAGCGAAAGAAGAGCAGCTCATTCTGATGCTCCTGCTTTACCGCCATATATTGTTGTACCATGGGCGTAACATTTGCAGCAGCCATTAATCAACCGCCTTACCTTTCACCAGCCAGGTCTGCGCAGCTTCAATCTGCACATTAACCTTCTGTCCAACCTCGTATTGCTTATCTTCAATCGGCCACAGTACCAGAACTCCTGTGCGTGTGCGTCCGTTCCAAACTGTTTTCTGCTTGCTGGGACCTTCTGCCAATACTTCCACAGTCTGACCTACCAGCTTTTCATGGCACTTCAGGCTGTTTTCGTTCTGCAGCGCCATCAAACGGTTCAAACGTTCCTTCTTCACTGCCAGCGGCACCTGGTTTTCCATTTTGGCTGCAGGTGTACCGCTGCGCTTGGAATAGATGAAGGTATAAGCGGAGGTAAAGCCAACCTGACGCACGACATCCAAAGTTTCTTCAAAATCCTCTTCGGTTTCACCGGGGAAGCCTACAATAATATCTGTAGTAATCGTTGCGTCCGGCACATATTTACGTACCATCTTCACCAGCTCAAGATATTTTTCCTTCGTGTAACCGCGGTTCATGCGGCGCAGAATTTCCGAGCTGCCTGCCTGGAACGGCAGATGGAAGTTTTCGCAGATATGCTCACATTCTGCAACAGCCTTGATAACCTCCTCGCTCATATCACGCGGGTGGCTGGTCATATAATGAATACGCTCAACGCCGGGAATAATATCCACACGGCGCAGCAGCTTAGCGAAGGCATCCTTATCGCCAAAATCCTTGCCATAGGAATTAACGTTTTGTCCAAGCAGAGTAAATTCCTTGTAGCCATCTTTAACTGCTGCCTCAATCTCGGCAACAATATTATCGATGCTACGGCTGCGCTCGCGTCCGCGTACATACGGCACGATGCAGTAGGTGCAGAAATTATTGCAGCCATACATAATAGGAATCCAGGCAGCAAAGGAGCTTTGGCGTACCATATGACCTTCAAACTCGCTTTGGTGAATAGTCAGATCGGTATAAACCGCAGCCTTACGCTCTGCCAGAAACTCCAGCAGCAAACGCTTGAAATCGTTAACGTAAGCAGTACCCAGCAGCAAATCTACCTGCGGATGCTTCTTGCGCAGCTTTTCGCCGTCCTTCTGTGCCATGCAGCCTGCAACACAGATAACTACATCCGGATTGGCACGCTTTACAGCCTTTAATTCGCCAATTTTGCCGGCAATTTTCTTTTCCGCACTTTCGCGCACGCAGCAGGTGTTGACAATAATTATATCTGCGGTATGAAAATCAGGATTAGGCGCATAACCAAGCTCCTGCAGCTGTCCTGCATAATGCTCCGTATCGGATTCATTCATCTGGCAGCCGTAATTTATCAGACAGTAGGTTTTATTTTTATCACTCATGTAAATACCTCCGTGTAAAATCAGTCTATCATTATATTATAACCAATTATACTCACTTCCCGCAACATTTCCCCCGGAAAGAAGTAGGGAATAATTTATAAAATATTTTAGTAGTAGGTATTGAAATCTGCCCTTAAGATGATTACAATATATGCAGGCAAAGAATTTTTCCGATTGCCTTTTAATATAGTTTAGGAAGGTCAAAATCATGCAAAGCAAAAAGAAATGGTTTGTTGTATTTATTCTTCTCGCTGCCCTTGCAGGCGCAGCCTTTTATTTTCTTTATTTCATCCGTACACCGGCTTACGCTCTGAACGAAGCGCGCGTTGCACTGCAGCAGCATGACAGCGCAAAATTTTCACGCTACGTTGATGTTCCCTCTGTTATGGACAACGCTTTCGAGGACATCATCAAGGCAGAAAGCAAAATCAATAACGATAATGTTTTCTCCAACCCGTTCGCACTCGGCATTCTGCATATGCTGAAGCCTTCGGTAGTAGACCTGATGACGCAGGAGGCCCTGGACAAAATTGCCGCTAAGCCCGACAATGCTCCTAAGCAGCCGGCCGATCCCGTACCTGATGCTATGAAGCGTAACCTGGAACGCCACATCCCCATTCAAAACCTTACTGTCAAAGATCTGAAGCTCAGCAAGCATGAGGGCGAAACAGCTAAAGCAACGCTGGTACTGCACAACAATGAGCTGGATAAGGATTTTATTGCTGAGCTGTTAATGCAGCAAAATGATAAAGGCGATTGGCAGATAAAAAAAATCAGCAATCTGGCAGACTTTATCGTTCAGCTGGATGCAGCTAAACGTGCTAAACAGGCCCTGCTGAACAAGCCTGTTATGGACCGCCTGAACAAAGCGCTGCAGGCAACCAGCGAACGTCTGACGCTGAACAAGGACAGCAACAAAATCGGTAGCGAAGAAAAAGCTACGCTTACCGCTACCATCATGGCCAAAAACATGAGCAACGTTGCTATCAACCGTATGTATTACGATGTAACCGTGCTCAACGATAAGGGCGAACAGCTTTATTCCTATCCGGAGCATTATCAGGGCAGTATTGCCCCCGGACAGGCTGTGGAGCTCACAACCAGCAAAAAGCTGAATTCTATGCTGCCGGATGATAAAAAGCTGATGAATCTGGATATTACCAAAGAAACCGTAAAAATTCAGGTCACCTATATTGCTTTTGATAACGGCGAGGTAATTTCTCCTAAGGGTTTGATTGAATAACCGCAAAAAATTAAACGCTTACATCCCACACGATGCGTGTACCCCCCAATACTGGTCATCCAGTATTGGGGGTATTTTCATGAATAATAATTATGAATTGTGTCGAACAGTATCTGAAGTAAACATAGCCTAAACGCCAGAGGAAGTAAATACATTTCAGTTTAATCATGCAGTATCAAATGAACAATACTGACGAAAGGAGATCGATTTTTTTGACAAACTACAAACCGATTAGCCTTTATATTTATTTGTTATAGGCTCAAATGAATCTACTGCAAACCTATACAAAAACAGCTACGCCTTCAACAAACCTGTCAATCTTAGTTTAGACAACTAACCTTTTTACTACTTCCTCAACAGTTATCTCAGATTTTCTCTGTTTCATACCATCAACAGTACGCTGCATACACTTTATAGCAAGCTCTAACAGTACACCATTAACAGCAACATTAGTATTAGAACTAATGTCATTAATATTGAAGAGAAGATTGTTCTTTTTCCCATGGAAAAACTTCATTGGTAAATTTACCAAATAGCTCTTACTCTCATTCTCAGCAATGAATTTAAAAGCTTCCAAATAATAAACAGCACCTTCTTCTGCAGTTACTTTCTGTAAAATACCTGCTGCTGAATACTTAACCAAATCACTATTAACCTTAGCAAAATCAGCATTACGAGCTAGTGTATCGCACATCTTACTATAAATCTTGCTTTCCTTGCCTAATTCGACTAATAGTTCAGTCCTATACCCCTCCATAACATCATCAGTTATAACAACATTGGTGTCTATCTTTATATCCTCAAGCTGACTATATGAAGTTATAAGGTTTATTCCATGATCAGTAGCTACCACATACCCAACCATAGTAATGCATTCATCTTTTACTACTATCTTACGAAGCCATTTCTGCTCAACAAGTTTATCAGCTACATCGGCAAAAATCACATCTGTAAAATTGCTTCCCCATGTGAGAAAATGCACATTGTCAGTTACCCGTTCTCGATTTTTAGTATACTTTGTTACTGTTCCATTTTCGTCTGAATATTGAAGTACATCTTCTTGAACGAGCACTCCCTTGTTTTTTAAATAACGAGAAGAAATAACAGCATTCCATATATCATTGATTTCTGCCGGCAACGCTTGAAGTTTAGCTTTCTTACTCAATTTATCATAAATATCATAGATATCCTGAGCAGTCATTTCCATAGAAGCAACTTGCTCTCTCTCCTTCTTCAAACGTTTTTTAGCAATACTAGTAAGATTATCTAAAGTAAGCTCGCCACTTTGCAGTTTACGGAATTCTTCACTACATACAGGAAGCATTGAAATCTGCTGACTGCCTACAACAATACCAGCCTCTGATAATCTGCTAAACAGCCTGCCATATACCACTTCTTCAGTACTGCCAAGATAGCACATATTCAAAACTTCAATATCAGTATGCTTTTGACCTATACGGTCAATACGACCAATACGCTGCTCCAACTTCATTGGGTTCCAGCCCATATCAAAGTTTATAAGTAAATCAGCAGTCTGCAAGTTCAAGCCTTCAGCAGCAGCATCCGTACAAAGTAAAATATCTATCTCTCCATTTAAGAAAAGCTGTTTAACCTTATCTCTGCTTGTTTCAATATCCTTTCCCTTATTAATATCATAATAGCTTACCTTGCGACCGGAATAAACGCCAACCCTTAACTGTGATTCTCTGTTCCACAAATACTTTCTTATACTTGATAAAGTATCAAAAAATCTTGTGAACAATACGAGCTGCTTAACTCTATTATTATGCTTACGTAACTGAATTTCTTCCAACAGCTTCTGAATCTTCGATGGCGTACTGTTCATAGTCTCTAGCTGAGCAAGCATTTCTTCAAGACGCTGACGTTCCCATTCCAAATCTTTGATGCTGCGATCCTTCAGCAATGCATCTATACTAATTGAACTATAATCAGCTTCATCGTAGCCATCATCTACATCAGATGTGTTTATAAGATCTTCGAGCGCTTCATTGAATTCTTCCTCATTCGCAAAAGTTTTGCCGCCAAACAGCAAAGTATTTTTTACCTTTTCAAGTCGATTGCTCAACGTCTGTTTTATCGCATGTAGGCTCGAAGCAAAGCGAAGTTGCAAGAAATTTAAATAAAAGAACATGCACTGCTTTGCTTTCTCATTATGGCTATGAATCTGTTTTCTCAGCTCTGTACAATAATCCTCTAGGGAATCATAGAAATCCTTTTCCTTATCAGTAAAATTAATTACTGCTAACGGTCTAACGTGTCTCCTAGCCAGGTTACTGTTCAGCTTGCCATTTTCCTTATATATCTCCAGCAAAGAACGTGTATGACGTTGCATTACTCTGGCTAAAGGCGAAGCTGCAAACAAAGGCTTCTTTAAAGCCCTAATATCAGGACGTTTGGGAGTCTTGATGGGCAAATCCTTAAGAACTTTATTATTTCTGCCATCAACTACTGTATTCTGCAAAAAATCCCAAAGATAACCATCTAAGGATTCTAATTGCACAAAGCTTTGTCCTACAAAAGACCATTCCTGCTGACTTATTTCTCTACTTTTCTTATCATCAATAAGCTTACCAAGAACAGAGTAATACTCTAAACATACTCCAGGATCATCCATAAACGGTCCTGAACGACGTGTAAGACGTAAAAGGTCATAAGCTTCCACTGCATCCAATTGCATCGGGGTAGCTGTAGCAAGCCATAGAGAATTTGTATGCTTCACTACTTTTCTACTAATCATTTTATACAGATTGCCATATTCAGGATGACCTACATCATGAGCATTCGTGTTCTTGCGTCTAGCATAATGTGCCTCGTCCAATAAAACAATATCAAAGGGTTCTGCACTGACAAACTGTCTTTGTCTGCCTTCACGCTGAGCAATACCGCTAGAAACAATGTTAAAATTCTCCGTAAAAAGATTTAAATGTTTTTCCTCTTCTTCCTTAGGATATAAAAAATCACTGACAATGTAATTCCCTGCGCCCGGCTTATTCCAGCTTCTGGCAAAGGGCAACATTGCCTTGTCAGCAAGCTCACGATGCCATTGCGTTGTCAAACCTGCAGGAGCTATTATAAGCACTCGCTTAGCTCTTCCAGAAAGAATAAGACTGCGTATTGCCAAAGCTGCTTCTATAGTCTTGCCTAAGCCAACCTCATCGCACATCATATAAGAATACGGATAAGTTTCGACGAGTCTGCGTGCAACAATCTCCTGATGCGGCCAAGGTTCAACCGGAGCAGAATACATACCTACGAAAACACCTCCTGGCATCTTCGGTGCATCCATCAGCACAGCAAACTTTAATAGTTCCTCCGGACTCATTTCTTGTTCTTCATCATCAATCACGGTCCAATCAATTTCCGTTGGCTTATTTCTTAGGTTCTTTAATTTTACGAGCTTTTCCTTTACAGCTTTAGGCAAAGGATAAACCTTCATATGCGGATTTACGTTATTCCAAAGTTCATCAAAAGCTTTTACATCCTGCTCAACACGCTGATGAAATTTACTGCCCTCCCATTCGCAAAAAACATCGACATTCTCAGCATTCAATGTAAGGGCAGTTTTGGATTCATTGAGCGAGCCACCGCCAGAAATACGATTTCCCTCAGCATCCTGCATAACAAACCATTTTTCATGCACATAACCATCTTCACACGAATCAACCGCCACAGGTTTTCCTGTAACAGAGCTGACGCGAAACGCTACACGTACTTCCAGCTTTTCCCGTGCAACCATCTCTGAAAGCAAGGCTACGCCATTTTTTACGTCCTCAGGCCAATTTTCTTCATGCTCAAGTGCTTTTTCCAGCTTTTCAGCCATTTTTTGTGCATCACCTTTAAGGATAGCAGCAACATCTTCTAAAGCTAAATCTGCGCCTACAATCAAACGCATATGTCCATCATGCTGCAAGAACTTCGTGAAGCCTTGGGAAGCGGCAGCCAAGGATGTCGAACGGAAATAGCCTGCGACACGATCATAGCTTACTATTCGTTCCAACGCAGGCAAATAAAAATCATGCAATATGTCAACAGGTTTACCTTTTGAATTTACGCCAGAAGTACGATAGCTCATCTCCCATTCGTAATCCTTCAAGCTTTCCATCTCCATCATTTACCACCTCTTCTAAAACTACCATGTATTCAAAATATGCAGGCTGCACGAAGCAACCTGCATAAACAGCTTATTTTAAGCCAAAGAGGATTCTTTGTGCTTCTTTTTTAAGTTCTTCACTGCCACAGCCATCAGCCCAAACTTTAAGAATGCCAATAACCTTCGCTTCTTTTCCCTGCGCTTGTGTTTCCATATAAGCTCTGGCAACAGGAATCTCGCCTTCACGATAAGCCATAATGAGGCCTTGCATAATATCCCATTCAGTTTGCGGTTGCTCCAGGCGCTTCTTTGCACGCTCCTCCGGCATAACAAGACGCAGTTTATTCGTCTTACGCACTACAGGAGCAAAGTAACCTTCAAAACTATCATCTTGAGTATTTCTGCCAGTACGCTCATCATTAATGCCCAGCATATCGCTTTCTACAACATAGCCTGCGGTTTTATTAGCTAAAGTGATGTTCAAAGAACGCGATAAGCTCAGTGCATCATCGTAGGGCAGATAATTCATACCGTATATGCCAAACAATGTCAAAGCAATGCCAGCTTCAGGATTAACATCATTCACAGAAAGCTGTCCTTCTGTCAATCTTGTAAGCTGATATTGTGCAACAACAGTGCTTGCTTCGCGCATCGCTTTGATAGGCGTTACTTGCTCATCGCCATCCATTACAGGCCAGTTCTCAGAAAGGACCTTCAAGGCACTACCGTAGCTGGCAACCATCTCGTCGACTGCGTTAAGCTTAAGCGCATCATATTCCTTCAAGCTGTCACGCACTGCCTCACGCAGCTTTTGCAATACGCCAATACCGCCAAAGCCCTTCCAAACGCTAAATTCTTGCTTGGACAAATCACGCTTGCGACAAGCAATAAAGATGGAGCTGGCAGCAGCAGCCATATCCTTTTGATGCATAGATGCAGCAAATTCAGAATCAACTGGAAAAGCAGAGGTAATAATCCAACCATTTTCAATAAGTGCTTTAGTCAAGGTTTCCCATGCTTCTTGTGATTTATGCGTAAACATCATGGTCATAATGCCATCATCTTTAATAACTCTGCGACATTCAGCAAATATTTCACTCATACGCTGCTCATAAACCTTATCTGCTTCTCTGGCGCCACCATCACGCACAGGATTAGCCACAGCCTCATCATCCTTATTAGTCAAGCGACGATTAAACCATTCTGGATATATAGCTCTAAAGGTACGCTTTTGCCAGACATAAAAGTAATCTGAAAGCTCGGCATACTGCACGTTGTTATAATAAGGCGGATCAAGGCAAATTATATCAACAGTCTTATCCTCAACATTTAAAGCCGCAGCTGAACCATTGGTAATTGTAACATTAGCATTCTCGATATTGGACAATAATTCACAAATACCTTTGTACGCATCCAAAACCTGGCTCTTGCCCCATTCCAAGCCACTATTATTGCCAGTATAGACGAGTTCACCAAAGGTCCATTTAAGTGAAAAATCATGTCTTCCAAATGTTCCGGATACGCTAGTTCTTTGCGGAATCCATCTCGTTTGCCTGCTATTATAATCAATTCCCTTATCAAGCATATATTGCAGGTAATGAATAACAGCATGGCCTTTTTCTTCACCCAAATCAGCTTCAATCTCCGGAATCATTTGCTGTAAGGTTTCCATAGCTGTCAAATGTGCTAAAAGCTGACGCGGTGTAAACATATCACACCACCTAAAAGAACCATACATCTGCGGACGAGCATCATTACCTTCTGGAACACGTTCCGTCGGAATAAGATTTATATCCTCCCAACGCTCCCAATTATCCTGCAAAGCCTGCTCTGCACGCTTCAAGGCAGCATAATCCTCTGCTCCCGGCTCACGGAAGAACAGCTCTTCCACCATTTTCACATTACCTCGTTCCGGACCGCTCTTAATAATCATCGGTTTGCCGTCTTTGCCGATTTTAGGAACCAGGCGTTTGGCCACTACGCAATACAAATCATCGGACCATTTACCAATTTCCGAAATTCCCTGCGCTTGCTTTTTGATTTCTTCGCTTTCAATAACCTGACCGCAATGCAAGCAGTTGCCAACGCCACGGGTAACAGTGCCATTATCAGGATTTTCTCCCTGAGGTCCTTTGCCTTTTACCAGCCTAGTGGGAATAAAACGTACTTTTTTCTGACCGGGTTCGCCTTCAATTTTTGGCAAAACCATCCAGCCGTCGGCTTTTTTCTGCAAAGCAAAGCCATTTAGCAGAGGGGCACGCTCGCCACAGTGAGGACAAGTTACGGTACGGTGATAAAGTAATCCTTGTTGATCTACTTCATCGGCTGCAAAGTAATAATAATCTTGTAGCTTTGCACCAACTTCTTCCTTTAATCTTTTGCCATATACTTCCAAATCTAACAGTAAATCTTTTCCATATTTTCTAGGATATTCAAGTGTAGCTTTTTCAATAGCACTTGCTACGGGATTTAAATCATTAGCAATAACATTACAACCTAAACGAAGTGCTTCAAAAGGAATTGAGCCACCACCGGCAGTGCAGTCTAATACTGTGTAGTCATTAAACTGTGCTTTTAAAGGATTCTGATAAGCTCTGCCATAACCATAAAGATCTTCTGCATCGATTTTTATGGTATCACCTAAAATATTCCTAACGCTTTCACTAGAGGAAAATTCTATTCGCTCATTAATAGCCACAGGATCAGCAACAACGGTTTCAACTTTAAAACCAGTTCTGCCAAACAACCACTCTCCACTTAAATGCTGATTCTCATCAAGCCATCTTGTAACTAGTGGAGATGTTTTATAAACAGGCTCTGCTTCGCAAAGCTTGGATAGCTGCTGCCGTACAGCCAGCCTTCTTTCATTTTCTTTAGTCAAGGCTTTATCGAACTTCTCAGAGTAAGGAATATATTCGCCTTCGCCATTATCTCTGATCAGCTCAAGATTTTTGCTAACCAAAGTCCACCTTTTATCACCTATAACAACCTGCTTTTTTACAATGCCTAATTCCTTTATAAATTCATCCGCATCAACATCCGCAGGCAAAATGCTGCCTAAAATAGCCGCTCTGCTCGGAGTCAACGGACGGCGTGCCCACCATACATGCATAAAATACAAAGGAGGTAAAGCAGAACTAGCTCCACGTTCTCTTCTTGTTTCGGCGCCTACCTGTCCGCAAGGAAAATTGCCTTCAATAAGCTTTTTTTCATAAGTCATAATTATCTCCTCAGCTTTTCCAGCATTTCTTCATAATTAACCTTCTGGTCAGTCGGTCCAGCAAGAATAGTACGCATACCAATTACCGCCCACTGCATTGCCTTAACGCCATAAACAGGCACAGTAACCTTGCCGAACCAGTAAAAGGCCTCTTCAGCAGAAATTCTTTCGATACGCCAGGAAATCAGCTCTGCTTTAGCCTCATGATTGATCGACGCAACAAGAATTGCCACCAAAGCAAGCTTTACGCCTACCCATTTATCCAAAGGAACATCGCCGCGATATGTGATTGCTCCGTCCAAAAGATTCTGTAAGCCAAGACTGTTACCTAGGTCATCCTTAATCTCCGCAAGCATATAACGCAAAGGCTCCTTGCAAACGCGCAGCTTACTGCCATAAATTTCCCCATGCTTTTTCAAAATACGCTTTCCCTGCTCATCATATTGAGCTTCGAAAATCTGTAAAGTTACGCCATTCTTAGCACTATCTACAATTTTCATAGTCCAAGGAGCATTCATAAGCATATTGTTCATCTTGCCCAGCATTTCTTCATGCTTATTATTAAGTTCCACGCTGCCTACCATCCTTAACTCTTAATTTTCTTTAAAGCTTGTACCAGCTCGCATTTATCATCAGGATTATCAATAGTAATATCTAAACTCGTTGCTTTGCTAACCTTTAGCTTAGAATGCAAATCCGCAAAGAATTCATCAAGTCTTTTGAAATCGATTGCCTCTGCATTATCTAAGGTGATTCTCAGCGAGCCGCCACCAGGCAGCTTTAAGCCATAGATATCAAGCTCCTTAATATCCGTTGTCGCTTTACCACGACTATAAAGACTACCAATCCTGCCAAGTAAAGCAAATACCTCTTCAACGACAGCATCACCATCTACACCGGATAAACGCAATTCATTACTGCCTACATCCAGCCAACCACGTTCACTTCGCTCTTTTTTGCTAATAAGAACTTCATTCTCACCCAAATCATGATCTGGTACAGAAAAGCCTTCGTAGATATCTTCCTCCGCAGGTTTGCTATTTTGTGCAACACTGCCTTTATAAACAGCATATCCTCCAGACGTAGCAAGATCCTTAATATTAGCATAAACCTGCTCCCGATCAGCTTTAGGCAAGCTATTCTTTATCTGTTCTTCAATACCTTTTATAGTAACAGCGCCACTGTTTTGCATAATCTGTTTAATGACAGACTTAACTTTTTCGTCAGTTGGCTTATCCTGATCAAGCCAGCCATTTTTCTTCGCAAAAGCAACTGTTGTCACTTTAAACTCACTACTGCCGAGCAAATCAATACTCAAAGGCAAAGGATTTTCTTGATAATAAATTTCTGAAGGCCTAGTATCATTTGGATCGGTCCAATCCTTATAAACTGCCCAAATACCGCACGCTACACCATCACGCAGAATTTTACTTAAAATATTTTTATCAGCCAAAATTGGCCATTGGCCAACATTTAAGAAATCATTCAACAAATCCTTGATGCCCACAGAAGAACGCTTTTTAAAGAAATAATTCTCAGACAAAGACTGCAGCATAGAAGCCGCAAATTTATCAGTATTATCCAAAAGCAGCTCATTATCATTGACAAGCTTATCTTCTATTACTTTAATAATAGTGTCACCGCTGTCACCACTAACATTTGGGATATCTTTTTTAACAAGACCATTTACACTCCAATAGCAAAACTTCGTGTACAAGCTTGCCACCGCGACTTTAAGCTCTTGCGGCCTATTTGCTTGTCTCTCGCGGAAATCAGCATCCTGCAATTTACTTGGATTAATACCATATTGCAGAGAATTCTCTGCCAAAATATTAATGGCCAAAACCTGTCTTGCTAAGTCCTGCGCTCTTGCTAATTCCTTCTCGCCTTCTTTATCCTTATCAAACTCGTGATAAAGACTAGCCATTTTGCCATCATCTATCTTCAAGCCATCTACCTGAACAGTTTTAGGAATAAGCAAAGACAATATATTCTTCCGCGTTCTAAACTGCCCATTAGCTTTATATGTATAAAAATCCTGTACATTGATTTTTTCAGTATCAATTGCTATAACGGCAACAACCGGTTTTTCATAATTGTCAGGTACATCTGCCGGTAAGCTTACATTATGGATAACAGAAAAAACCCTGCTTTCACGAATCAAATCATTTGCTACACTGCGCAGCTTAGCAACAATACGCTTTGATTCAATTGTTTCACGGATACGCGCCAAAACACTATTAATAGTAGGCTCAGTATGTGCAAAATACTTACTATGCTCATAGCGAAGATAAAAGGCACTTTCCTGAATCATTTCCAACGCCACGCGTACCTGAGACGGAAGTAATAACGGCGTTGCAGTCTGGAAAATGGCATCCTGCTCGGCAACACCAAATACATTAGATGTATAACCCTCAGCACGTCCCACCAAACTGTTTAAGAACACTACTTTCCATGTATTTTCATACATCAGCACATGGTCAGGATGAGGATTCTTTGCATCTTCAATTTGCGCATTACTCAAACCACCCTTAATGCTGCTAGATGTATCAACTGAGCCTATATCTGCATTCAGCACAGTTTTAAGCTCACTGCTATCAGTTTTTCCCAAAATCTCATCAACAATCGTGCTATTACGCATATCGATATCACTTACATGAATTAAAGATATATCTTTCTGTTCCTTCCATATGCTTCTTACAGTCATAGCTAAAGTTCTGAGCACACCACGAGTACCTTGAAAATTAGGAGCCTGTGCGAGCTTGTTATTCAAAAAATCAATCAAGGTCGGATGAAAAGGATAATGCGAAACCATTCTGTCCTTAAAATTTATACTCGTAGCTTCCTGCGGTAACATGCCTCTATTTTTTTCATAGGTCATCATATATGCAGAAGCAACTTCCTTTGCATTCTCGTGATCAATACTAACAAAAAGTCTTTTTGCTAACACTGCAGAAATTTCATTAGCTTGAACAGGTGTAACAGCAGAAGCATCACGCATAAGAACACTCTTAAGACCAGCAGTTGCCTTACCAACAACACCAAGAACATCATCCTGAGTCAGATTCTCTTTGCTAATATCATTAAGAACTTTACTAAGCTTTTCTGTTTCTTTAGCAAAAGCATCAGAACTTCCTGCCAAAGTAACAACAACAGCAATTCCAGAACGATTACGAACATAGCCATTTAAAGCCATCAAAAATGCTGCTAACTGATTACTGGTTCTGTTGTAAGTTTCCAGCTTGGAAGCATACTGAGCAAGCTCATCAAACATAATAAGCAACTTCTTATCACCTAAAACATTTTCAAAATAGTCTAAACCAGGTGCAGCATAACTTTCAACATCCTTTAATACTTTCTTATAAAGTTCTTCGCCACCAATTTGCAAGGCAATTTCACCCCATAAAGTATACGGAAGGACTTTGCCTGCTTTTGTTTTACTAAGTTTAATCTCATCTCCAGCAATACCAACAACTTTAACACTTCCAGCTTCTGGCAAATACTTTTCGTCAATAATCTCTTTGACAGCAGGAGCAATCTCCTTACCTCTATTTGCAATATGTACACAAGCTATCAATGTATGAGTCTTACCACCGCCAAAAGCAGTCTCAAGCCGCTGAATTGAAGGGGCTGACATATCACCATCAATACGCTGAAAAATATTATTTACTGTTGTTTTTAAACCATCAGTAACGTAAGTCGCCGCACGAAAAAAAGTTTCCGCATCGGTATAGATACTATCTAATTGAGAATTCCCACAACGATAATACTCTATCACAGGACCTAAAGCAGCCGTAAAAATCTCTGCATTAAACGTACCCTGTACAATGCTCGGCCTAGGATCACAAGCCTGCAATACATTTTTCATCTCTAAATCACTCCTGCATTAAATTTCTTTAAAAAAGCGTATAATTATCCAATTTAAATTGTACCACTCTTAATTGCATCTGACAATATGGAAACTATTTTTATGGCAAAGTAATATGACTGTGACAACATAAGAATTAGATAATTATTAGAGAATAAAAGAATTTGATATATCAACTGCTTAATAGAGACTTTTTTCAAAATATTGAAAAACGATGTATTCTATAGGATTTAAGAAAGATTATCCTTCTTTTAAATCACTTTCCAAGGTTAGCACCGATTATATCTACTACAATAAGCACAGAATAAAATCTAAAACAAAATAGATGCTTCCCTCTAAATTGAGAGAAGCATCCATAACAGAATCTTAATTATTCAACCAGAAAAATTAGTACACATCCATGCGTGGGGCGTAAGCGTTTTTTGTTGTTCTTATGATTTTTTACACCACAGCTTTACTCTTTAACCTGCAGTTGCAAAACATCCGGTCGTGAATAATGACCACAGGCGTCAAATTCCATACGGCTGGCAGGCACCTTGTCCATATCCAAATCCGCATAAATAATTGCTTCCTTATCCCAGACAGGCTCCGTAACATAATGTCCATAAGGATCAATCACACAGCTGCCGCCGCGACAGACAAGCTCAGGCAGCTTAGCGACTTCATCCTGTCCATGCAAATCAGCAGGATACATATCTTTAGTGAAGAACTGATCGCAGTTAATGTAATAGCAGCGTCCTTCGAGCGCAATATGCTGAATAGTAGCCTGCCACTCAGGATTATCATTTGTATTGCAGGAAATCAAAATCGTGATGCCTTTTTGGTATAAAGCCACCCGTGCCAACGGCATGTAAGACTCCCAACAAATCAAATTACCAAGCGGTCCCCACGGTGAATCAACCACCGGGAAATATGCCTTGTCCGCATCGCCCCAGACAAAGCGCTCAGCACCTGTAGGCTTAAGCTTGCGGTGCAAAGCAGCAATGCTGCCATCAGGAGCAAAAATGATGTTGCTGTTATAAAGCGTACCGCTTACAGCATCACGCTCCGATATACCAATGCTTACATAAGCATTTACCTCGCGCGCCGCTTGTCCGAGCGCGTCAGTTTCTGCGCCAGGCACTACAATGGAACCATCATAATACCGCTTCCAGTCGGCACGTCCTTCTTCCTGTCTGCTGCCTACGGTAAAGCCAAAGGTCATGCCGTAAGGATAGCAGGGAATAATCAGCTCCGGCAGCACAATCAGCTGTGCTCCGCCGGCATCTGCCTGCTTAATCAAATCAATACATTTGGCCAGTGTTGCATCCTTATCAAACATTATGGGCGCACACTGCACTACAGCTACACGACAATTTTTTTCTAAATCTAACATTTTATTCCCCCTCAGATGAAAAATTTATCCGGTACAATGCTTGCTGCATAAAACAAAAACATAGCATATCATTGCTCACACCGATATTTTTATTTTTTCTTAAATCAGTGGCAGCTGCCATGTCTTTCGCTGCTGTCAGTAAGCTTTCCGGATTTATATACGTATTATACAATAATCATCTGTTGAATTATATAGATATACAACAATTATACATTATACAATAACGAAATGCGCCTTTAAGAAAGTAAGATAGAATTAATCATTCTATCCACCAACCCTCAGCCATCCTTTGGCCAGCACCGATTGGCAAAATACATCCTCCTTAAGAATATAGATATTTCTGCCCGCGCTTTTCATACCGATTGCAAGCTGCAAATCAACACCGTCACACACGGAAGCATCCGCCGTGCCGACAATAACCATATCTGAATCTGCTGTAACGTGATAAGCAATGCTTGCACCAAGCGCAGTCAGCATATCCCGAAGGTTTTTAAGATAAAGACCATCAAAATAGCCAAGCAGAACTATATTTTTATCTGCCAACGGTCTTAAGCGCCTGAAAGGCGGTACGATTTCAAGCTCTCTTTGCTGCGGCGGCAGATGATAATCCGCCACTGCCAGCTCCTTCAGCTTTTGGTAACAGCCGTTGCAAATATTGCAGTCAACAAGCGCCCTGTGTGCACCGTCGGTGGCAATATTGAAGTATTCGGCAACCGCAGTCTGCTTATACCTGCCTAAAAACGGTAATTCATTCTGCGCCAGCTTCATAACATCGACATAATTATTGGCTAATCTTTTGGCATAATAGCCTGCCAGATTTTCCGCAATAAAGCTCAAATCAAAGCCTACATTATAGCCGGCAATAATATCATCAGCCAAAAAATCCATAAAGGACAAAATCACCTCGTCGATTGCCGGAGCATCCGCAACCATAGCATCATCGATACCGGTAAGCCGTGTAATATAATACGGAATGGAAAAATCCGGTTTAACAAGGCTGGAAAATTCATCTACCCTGCGATTATTGCGGCATTTTATAGCCGAGATTTCCGTTATATAATCATTTTGCGGATTCAGGCCGGTAGTTTCAATATCTAAAACAGTATAATCATCAGGATAGGCTATAAGAAGCTTACCATCTATATACCTATCTTTTTTTATAGAACTCAAAATATCACCTTGCCGAGCTTAGCTCAGCGTCTATGTCCTTTCTTTTGCTTATTTCTCCAACACCTTCATACACATAATTCCCTTTTCGTTGCGCACCAGGAAAAAGCTGATTACATCACCCTTATGCAGACCAGTCGCCGCTTGAGGCTCGGAAAGCAGTGTGCCGATAATATTTACCTCACGCACTTCCTTAAGCAGCACCTGAACCGCTTCAGCTTCATCACCACGCACCAGATAAACCGTGACGATATCCGGGTGCGTCGCAATTCTTGCCGGATCTAACGAAGTAAGCTTGCGCATGGCTTCTGTTGCTTCGTCTGCTTTATATGTTTTTTGCACTGTTGCAACCTTATTGTGAAACTCACTCAGCCTGGGCATTTCGCTCGGAAGCACAGCTGCCTGCGCTTCCAGCAGCTCAGCTAAGCGTATCTTCGCTGATTGCACACCATTACCATGCAACAGCTTCAGTGTCTTTTTAGCTGCATCGTGTACAGCACAACAGAGTATTTCAAAGGTAATACCTGCCTGTGCATCTATATAACAATAGCAAAGTACGCCGGTAGCATCTTCTGTTACCTCAAAAATGCTGCCAAGGTTTTGCGTCACGCCGGCAGCGTCTATGTAAAGGTATTTATCCACAATATCGCGGAAATTCATTTCTTTAAGAAGCATATTATCACCTCATAGGATTGGAGTAAATTGTAATTATAATACAGGCACTTCATTTTACGCTGTTGTAAAAGGGCTGCTTATAATCAATCATACATGCAATTTACGTAATTTGCAATAAAGCAATGAGGTTTTTTGAGTGTGTTAGGTTTGGCGGAATCAAAAGCGCAGAAAATAAAAACGTCCCACCCGTCAGACGAGTGGGACGAAAGTTCATTATAAAGCTATCTTAGTGATGGAACAGGCGCAGACCGGTGAATGCCATGGCAATACCGTACTTATCGCAGGTCTCAATAACATTGTCATCACGGATAGAGCCGCCTGCCTGTGCAATATATTGCACGCCGCTGCGATGCGCACGCTCAATGTTATCGCCGAACGGGAAGAATGCGTCACTGCCAAGAGCAACATCCTTCAGCTGAGCAACCCAAGCCTTTTTCTCTTCGCGAGTCAGCGGTTCCGGTTTTTCGGTGAAGAAGTTTTCCCATACGCCGTCAGCCAGTACATCTTCATAATCATCGGAGATATAAACGTCGATGGTGTTGTCGCGGTCGGGACGACGGATGCTGTCCTTAAACGGCAGAGCCAATACCTTCGGATTTTGACGCAACCACCAGATATCAGCCTTACCGCCTGCCAGACGAGTGCAGTGTACGCGGGATTGCTGGCCGGCGCCGATGCCGATAGCCTGGCCGTCCTTTACATAGCAAACGGAGTTGGACTGGGTATATTTCAAAACGATTAAGGAAATCAGCAGGTCGCGTGCTGCGCCTTCCGGAATTTCTTTATTCACGGTCGGGCGGTTTTGCAGCAGTTCAGCGGTAATTTTAGCTTCGTTGCGCTCCTGCTCGAAGGTAATACCGAATACCTGCTTGTGCTCCAGCAGCTCCGGCTTGTAGTTTTCATCAATCTTAATGATGTTGTAGGTGCCTTTGCGTTTGCCCTTCAGAACGGTAAGAGCCTCTTCAGTATAACCGGGTGCGATAACGCCGTCGGAAACCTCACGTGCCAGCATTTTGGCAGTCTGTACGTCGCAAACATCAGACAAAGCAACAAAGTCGCCATAAGAGCTCATACGGTCAGCACCACGAGCGCGTGCATAAGCATTGGCCAACGGAGAAAGCTCCAGGTCGTCCACATAATAAATCTTTTTCAGAGTATCGCTCAGCGGCAGGCCAACTGCAGCACCTGCAGGGCTTACGTGCTTAAAGGATGCTGCTGCCGGCAGACCGGTTGCTTCCTTCAGTTCTTTTACCAGCTGCCAGCTGTTGAAAGCATCGAGGAAATTGATATAACCAGGACGGCCGTTCAGTACCTCAATCGGCAGCTCGCTGCCATTGTTCATGTAAATACGTGCACTGCCCTGATTAGGATTGCAGCCATATTTTAATGCTAATTCTTTCACTATAACTCCTCCTCTTTTGTATAGTGCCAGTCACTTAGACAAACAAAAAACCGACACACTGGCACAAGAAAAAATCTTTGCCCAGACGGTCGGCGTGCTACCGGTCATACTCCCCTGTGGTAACCCACTTCCGTCAGTTATATGACCTAATACTAAAATTATAAGATGCCGCGTTGTTTTTGTCAATAGCGGGCGATTGTGGTAGAATAAGTATATGATGAATTAGAGTTTTGCCCCCTTTAGTCTCGCTATCGCTCGACAGTTCCCCCAAGGGGGAACCAAGAATTCTTATCTATACATATACCGAAAAGGCACGGCAAGCTCTTTTCAAAGGAGGAAATAATATGACTCTCTGTTATGTATGTCCGCATCGCTGCGGCGTAGATCGCCCGGCAAATATGTCTGATACTAACGGCTGCTTCGGCAGTTGCGGCGTAGGCCTCGCTCCGATTGTTGCCCGCGCCGGCCTGCATATGTGGGAAGAGCCCGTCATCAGCGGCACCAAAGGCAGCGGTACGGTTTTCTTTTCCGGCTGTAACCTGCACTGTGTTTTCTGTCAGAACTATGACATAAGCTGCAAGGGCTTCGGCAAGGAAATTACCATTGAACGTCTGAAGGAAATCTATCACGAGCTTATCGCTCAAGGTGCGCACAATATCAATCTGGTTACACCCACCCATTTTACCGAAGCAGTGCTGCAAAGTCTGGACGAGCCTCTGCCGGTACCTGTTGTTTATAACACCAGCGGCTTTGAAACACAGGATACACTGCGCCGCCTTAAAGGCAAGGTGCAGATTTATCTGCCAGATTTAAAATACAGCGACGATATGGCTGCTATCAAATACAGCAACGCTCCCTACTACTTCCGCATCGCAACCGAAGCTATTAAGGAAATGTATAATCAGGTAGGCGACTACCATATTGACGATAATGGTATCATGACGAAAGGTGTCATCATCCGTCATCTGATTATGCCCGGTATGCCGGACAACACCAAGAGAATTATCGACTGGGTTGCTGCCAACTTCAAGCCCGGGCAGGTAATGTTCAGCCTTATGCACCAATATGTTCCCTGCGGCCGCGCCAACGAATATCCTGAAATCAACCGCAAGGTTACGGATGAGGAATACAAGGAGCTGGAAAGCTATCTGCTGCAAAGCACTATCGAAGACGGCTTTGTACAGGAGGGTAATGCAGCCTGCAAAGATTTCATCCCCTGCTTTGACGGTACAGGAGTATAAAAATATATTTGCTTTAAATTTTATAAAATGATATAATTTTCGCATAGAGATAGCCGACGTCGGTTTCCTGCTGGAAAGTGGGGTGATGCTATGACTGTTTTCGAAGCACTTCAGCTTATGATAGGCTTTGCAACTCTCGTAGTTTTGATTTTATCACATCGCTCTAAATAAAGGCATGAAAAAAACCGCCTAGTGTAGAGGCGGCTTCCTTCAAACTCAAACTTTGCAGGGACAGCCGACCTCACACAATCGGTTATCTCTATTCTTATTATAACAGTTTTTTTGTTATTGTCAATTTGCCTCCCGACGCAAAACCTCTGCCAGAACCTCAATGCCGCGGCAGATATCCTCAGTGGAAGCATACTCTGCCGGATTATGGCTGATTCCTGCGCGACAGGGAATAAACAGCATTGTCGTGGGGCAGATTTTCGTCATATGCATAGCATCATGACCTGCACCGCTGTTCATATGCAAGAAGCTGAAGCCCTTTTCCGCACATATCGCTTCGCTCTGTGTGGCCAAGGTCTCATCCAGCGCCACCGGACTGTCTGCTGTCAGCATTTCTAGCTGCACGCCGACGCCGTCGCAAACAGCAACGTTTTCGGCCTGCTCGCGGATGCTTTGCAGTACGCGCGCAATGCTGGCTTTATCAACACCACGCACGTCAACCCACAGCGTAACTGCTCCCGGCACAACGTTAATCGAACCGGGCTCTACGTCAACCACGCCAACGGTACCGACACTGCCGTTGGCTTTTTCTGTTTCCGCAGCCTCGTTCACCGCCAAAATGAGCTTAGCAGCACTGACGAGCGCATCGCGGCGCATCCCCATCGGCGTTGCGCCGCTGTGATCTGCCACGCCTTTAATATGAATCTTAAAGCGTGTCGGTGCCGCAATATTCTGCACGATACCAAGCTGGTGCTGTGTCTGCTCCAGCACCTTGCCCTGCTCTATGTGCAGCTCCGCAAAGCATTTATAGCTGCCGGGAGCAATTACGGCATCACGGTAAGCGTCAGGATCACAGCCCCATTCACGCAAAGCCTCGATAAAGCTGATATCGCCTTTCTTAGCGCCTTTGTTCAGCTGCTCCGGTGCAGCGCTGCCTGTCAGCAGCTTGCTGCCCATAGTCGCAAAGCCGAAGCGACTCGATTCCTCCGCGCGGAAGATAATCACCTCAATGCTGCGCTCAAGCTCCTCGTCCTGCAGCATGTACAGCGCCTCCAGGGCACCTACGACACCGCACATGCCGTCATAGGCACCACCGTGGATAACAGTGTCCAAATGCGAGCCAGTGGCCACCGGCGTCAGCTGCGACTGTTTGCCCTCACGACGCAAAAAAACATTACCCACAGCATCGGTGCGTATTTGCAAATGCAAATCCTGCACCTGCTCCAACAGCCAGCTCTGAGCTTTTTTATCCAGCGGACTGTAGGCAAGACGGGTAACGCCCTCTTCACTGTCCGTAAAAGCAGCCAGGCCTTGTAAAAGTTTAGCTACACGTTCATGATTTACCTGTAACATTTTTATTCCCCCTTCATTCTGAAATAGCAACAAAAAATATATAATAAAGATGACAGCTTTATTATACTTGCTTCTTAAGCATCACACAAGAGCAGCACTTCATCTGTAAATCCGAGATTATGGAAAGTTTTTTACACTTTTGCTAAAAACTCCTTGCAATTAATGTAAAATCCACGTAAAATTATCATAGCAAAATTTAAGAAAAGAGGTTATTTATTTTGGAACGCAAAGTTATTCAAGTTGAAGAACGTCCGCCATTACTACTTAATATTCCGTTAAGTATCCAGCATCTGTTCGCCATGTTCGGCTCTACCGTGTTGGTTCCCTTTTTATTCAAGGTCAACCCTACCACCTGCCTGTTCATGAACGGCCTGGGTACCCTGCTCTACATCTTCATCACCAAGGGCAAAATTCCTTCCTATCTCGGCTCCAGCTTTGCCTTTATCTCTCCTGTACTGCTGATTATATCCACCTCTGCCTATAACCATGCACAGTCCGGCTTTATCGTTTTCGGTCTGCTGTTCATGCTATTCTCGCTGATTATTCACTGCGTAGGCACCAAATGGATTGATGTTATCTTCCCGCCGGCAGCAATGGGCGCAATCATCGCTGTTATCGGCCTGGAGCTGGCACCTGTTGCAGCTAACATGGCAGGTTTGACCGGCGATAAAATTGACATGGTCAACGTGGCTATTTCTATGTTCACATTGGCGGTCGGCGTTATCGGCTCTGTTGCCTTCCGCGGCTTCATGAGCATCATCCCGATTCTCTTCGGCGTTGTATGCGGTTATGTTTTTGCAGCTATCATGGGTATCGTCAACTTCCAGCCGGTAATTGACGCTCCCTGGTTTCAGGTACCGCATTTCTACGCTCCGGTTTTCGATATCAACGCTATTATGATTATTGCTCCGGCCGCACTCGTTGTACTGGCTGAGCATATCGGCCATCTCGTAGTAACCGGCAACATTGTCGACCGCAACCTGATTAAGGATCCTGGCCTCTCCCGTTCCCTGTTTGCTGACGGCCTTTCTAATGTTATCAGCGGCTTTGCCGGCGCAACTCCGAACACTACCTATGGTGAAAACATCGGCGTTATGGCAATCACCAAGGTTTACAGCACCTGGGTTATCGGCGGCGCTGCTGTCATGGCAATCATCCTTTCCTTCTGCGGTAAGCTCAGCGAGCTGATTCACAGTATCCCCGTTCCTGTTATGGGCGGCATCTGCATCCTGCTGTTCGGCGTAATCGCTGCCAGCGGTATCCGCGTACTGGTTGAACGTCAGGTAGATTACAGCAAATCCTCCAACCTCGTAATGACCTCTGTTATTATGATTATCGGCCTTTCCGGTGCGAAGCTCTCCTTCGGTGCCTTTTCCGTACAGGGCATGGTGCTGGCAACTGTTGTTGCTATTATTATGAGCCTTGTCTTCAAGCTCTTTGAATCCCTGCACCTGCTGAACGAATAAGACATATAAAGCACAAAACCGCTGCAGAAGCTCTGCAGCGGTTTTTTAGTATTTACAACGCAAGCCTGCACCCGCAGGCTTGTCTTTTTTATTTTAGAAGCGGAAATCTCTTTCACCATGAGCAATTTTTTGCAGACGCTCTATGCAAACCTCACGCACCTTTTCCTGCGGAATATTCGTCAGCTCGGCCTGCACCAGCTTTTCGCCCAAAGCCTTTGTTGCCGGAGAAGCATAATCCTCCAGATATTCCTTCAGCGTCAGCAACGCATTAGGATGGCAGCAGTTCTGAATCTGCTTGGACTTGCACAGCTCCATAAATCTGTCGCCGGTACGTCCTGCACGATAGCAGGCAGTACAGAACGATGGCAGGAAGCCCAATTCCATCAGCCATTCAATTACTTCATCCAAAGAACGTTGGTCAGAAACGTCAAACTGCTCGGTATCGGTCGGGCGCACATCCTCGGTGTAACCGCCTACGGAAGTACGCGAGCCGCCGCTAATTTGCGAAATACCAAGATGCAGTGCCTTTTCACGCACAGCCTGATTTTCGCGCGTAGAAATAATCATGCCTGTATAAGGAACAGCAATGCGGATAATCGCAATAATCTTGCAGAAGGTTGCATCATCAATACCGTTGTCAAAAACGCCCGGGTCGATATCGTCGGCGCGTTTGATACGCGGTACGCTGATGGTATGCGGACCTACGCCGTGTACTGCCTCCAGATGCTCGGCATGCATCAAAAGGCCGGCCAGTTCATAACGGTAACGCTCCAAACCGAACAGTACACCCAAGCCTACATCATCAATGCCGCCTTCCATCGCTCTGTCCATCGCCTCCGTATGGTAAGCGTAATTGTGCTTCGGTCCGCGCGGATGCAGGTTCTCATAGCTTTCCTTATGATATGTTTCCTGGAAGAGGATATAAGTACCAATGCCTGCTTCCTTCAGTTTGCGGTAATTTTCTACAGTCGTAGCCGCAATATTTACGTTAACACGGCGGATAGCACCGTTTTTATGCTTAATAGAATAGATAGTCTTGATGCAGTCCAGAATGTACTCAATAGGATTGTTTACCGGGTCCTCGCCGGCCTCCAAAGCAAGACGCTTATGACCCATATCCTGAAGTGCAATAACCTCGGCACGTACCTCGTCCTGCGTCAGCTTTTTGCGTCCGATATGCTTATTGGTTGCATGGTAAGGACAATATACGCAGTGATTGATACAATAATTGGATAAATACAGTGGAGCAAACAGCACTATACGGTTGCCGTAAAAGTCCTTTTTAATCTGCTCTGCCAAAGCAAACATTTCCTGAACCAGCTTTTCGTCCTCGCAGGCGAGCAGCACGCTAGCCTCACGATGGCTCAAGCCCTTGCGCAGCTTGGCCTTAGCAATAATCTGCTCCAGCAGCTCCTTGTTGTTTTTGTTGGCCTCAGCATAAGCAAGTGTGTCGAGGATTTCCTCATGACAGATAAATTCTTCGGCCTTCATTGATTTTGCATTATACATTTTGTCTCCTCCTTACAGGTCAGTAGTATCTTTCCCGTCAGATAGTTGATATCCAGCAGTCTATTCCTTGACAGTTACGTTGGAATAAGCAGTTTTGGCATTCACACCGGCAAGCAGCCCCAGCTTACCGCTCATAGCGCTGATAATATCCTGCGGCGCATCAACGGCAACGCAGATAATATTAACATTCTTCTGGCGATAGGGCAGGCCCATGCGGCCGATAATATAACTGCTGTAGGTGTGTAAAATTGCGTTAAGCTCTTCTACAGCCTCAGGCTGCGTTACAATAAGAGAGATAACAGCTACTCTTGTTTCCATACTTATCACCCTTCTTTTTTCGGAACTTAGGCAGAATCTAAATCTGCTATATTTTGCTGAATATATCTATAATAGTATACCATATTTCACGAAAAGTGTGGTATACTAATCCTATAAATATTTATCTGCTTGTAAACAGCTTATAACAAAAGGAGCCATTATAATGCTGAATATATTTTTCTCTTTATTTCTTTTAGGCATGCTGATCGTTTTATGCGGCAAGGCTATCAGCCGCGCCATGCACCAGCAGCAGCCGTTAAACAGCAAGGAAGCTGCTTTGCTCATAGCACTTTCGCTCGGCTGTCTTTTCGCCCTGAACGCCGGCGTCAGTGCCGTCTACAAAACCCAGCTGCTTTTCTACTGAAAAGAGCGCAGCCCGGCTGCCGCATTTGCGGCAGCTTTTTTACTTTATGCAAAAAGAGGCAGACAGCAGGCTTCTGCCTCGCTGTTTGCCTCTTATGCTGCTATTTTGTTTTACGTTCTGTCGCAGAAATCCCCATTAAAGGCTTTTAAAGCTTCTATAATTAATTCTGCTTCAGCAAATTAATAGTTGGTTACCTTCAGCTCGAAATAACCTTGAGGATGGTCGCATACCGGACATTTTTCCGGAGCCTTTTCAGCGATAACAATCTTACCGCAGTTAGTGCAGATCCAAACCTTTTTCTCTTCACGTTGGAATACACGGTCATTCTCAATGTTTGCCAAAAGCGCACGATATCTTTCTTCATGCTCTTTTTCAATCTTGCCTACTTCTTCAAACAGGAATGCAATTTTATCAAAGCCTTCCTCTTTGGCAATCTTGGCAAATTCAGCATACATTTCGGTCCACTCATAGTTTTCGCCTGCAGCTGCATCCTTCAGATTTTCAATAGTCTGGGGAACAGCGCCGCCATGCAATGCCTTAAACCATAATTTGGCATGCTCTTTTTCATTACCGGCAGTTTCGGTAAAAATAGCGCCAATCTGGTTGTAGCCTTCTTTTTTGGCTGCACTTGCATAATATTGGTACTTAGTATGAGCCTGAGATTCGCCGGCAAAAGCGGTCTGCAAATTTTTTTCAGTCTTGCTGCCTTTTAAATCCATTTTCAATTCCTCCTCTTGAAAACGACGCAACAGCCTTCCTAAGCTAAAGCTTATATAGCCTTAATATCAGTTTTGGTCATCACCCAAAACTTCATCACTTACAGGGTGCTCTGCCATTTCCTTTTGGCATTCGGGGCAGATACCGCTGAAAACAATGTCATGGTGATTCATTTTGTAGCCGGTTACAGCAGCTACCTTTTCATCCATATCCGGAATATAATCAAAGTTTTCTACGTTCATGAACTTACCGCATTCAGTGCATTTGATGTGGTAATGTCTTGCGAGGATATGATCAAAACGATCGGCACCGCTCGGAACGGAAACCTTGCTCAGCAAACCGCTTTCAACCAGAGAATTAAGGTTGCGGTAAACGGTACCTTTGCTGATATCAGGATACTCCATAGTAATGCGATCATATACTTCTTCAGCAGTAGGGTGATCTGCTAAAAAACGTACAGCCGCGATAACAAGTTGTCTTTGAATAGTGTTTCTTTTAGCCATTTTCATCATCCTTTATCAAAAATAATTCTCATTTAGAATTATACACCCTCCATCAAAATTGTCAAGTATTTTTAGCACCAATCTACAAAATAATCACAAATAAATTTATACTTTTTTTGCTGTTTTCTAGCAGATAATTAATTCATTCTTAATTCTAAAATTACTCAATAGGAAAAATATAACAAAGAATAGAAAATGCTTCTCATTAACGCTTGATTCAAGATATAAAAAAATACTGTCGAAACTGTGTCCGACAGTATTAGTTAACCTATCTCATTTATTCGGTTTTTTCCCAGATGAGCTGTACAGGCAGATTAGAGGCTCCCGGAGGCGACCAGATAAAGCTGTATTCGCCTGCTTTCAGCTGAGCAAGCTCAATCGCTTCCTCTATTTTCGAGCCTAAGCACACCGTGCGTTCAGACAACGCCAACAGCTGACGCTCACCCTTAGTTTTGTTTTCCAGTACGCCGTAACCGGCAAACGGTCCGCCAATCGGATTCAAAATAAAGCTGATAGGCTTTTTGCCTGCAACGGTAAAGTTCACCTTATAGATAACGCCGTAGTTGCCGTAATTTTCCGCAGGCAGTCCGGTAGTAGCATCAACGCCCTTGGCATAGCCCTCCTGTGACGTTGCCAGCTCCAGCATGAGCGGTTTTTCCGGTGCCTTGACAGGTTTCTTCAGCGTATAGTTCCAGTCTGCAGCCTCAAATGTACCGCGCAGCGGATGCTCGTCCATCGGCTGAATTGCGGCAGCTTCGTTAAACAGCTCCAAATCACTCTTCGTTTCACACATCAGCACACTCACCTCAACCGGCTTGTCAAAGTGCAGGTCAACAGTTGCCGTGTACAGCTTATCCGTCGGCAGAATAATGCCGCGTCCGCTGAGCAACTCGCGGCTGCCGCCAAAGCCCAGCTTGCCCTCCTGCGGCTTTTGGCTGCTGTCATCAAAATATTCCTTCTGGGAATTTTTACCGTCACGCATATAATCATAGGCAAAGCCTGCAACTCCGCTGCGTGTTATCTTGTAAGTCACAGGGCGCAGATTATCAGTGTTTTTCAGCATTACCGCCAGCTTTTTCTTACCGGCAACACCATTGACATGATGCAGGAATAAGCGCACATCACCCTCAACCTTATCACGATAAAGTATACCGTTACGATAAACAGTTTCCGGACTGTCGCTGAAAAGCAGCTTCGGTCCATTGGCGACAAAATCCGCCTGCGCCTGCTCTGTAACATAATCCTCAGGAATAAACACCGGTCGTTGCTGTGCGCCTGCCACGTTCAGCATGCCACAGGATATAGTAACAAGAAAAGCCTGCAAGGCCTTTTTTAAATTCATCAAATCACTCCCTCGAACACACAAAAAACTTTCCGCAGCCAAAATTATTCACTATAATTAAGGCTGCGGACTCAGTAACAATATTCTAAGATTTTTACTTCAGACTGTTTTGATAATCAGCCATAAACTGCGCTAAGCCTTTATCCGTCAGCGGATGGACAATCATCTGCTCCAGCACTTTAGTAGGAATAGTTGCAATCTGACAACCAGTCAGCATAACCTTTTCTACGTGCTCCAGATTACGGATGCTGGCAGCAATTACTTCGGTAGTAATGCCATAAAGCTTAAAAGCTTTGACAATGTTTTCTACCAGCTGTACACCGTTTTCATCGATATCGTCCAAGCGTCCGATAAATGGGCTGACATAGCTGGCACCTGCGCGTGCAGCCAGCAAAGCCTGGGCCATGCTGAATACCAGCGTTACATTGGTTTTAATACCTTCCGCGCTCAGAATTTTTACTGCCTTCAGGCCTTCCGGGATGCAGGGAATTTTAATAACGATGTTATCCGCAATCTTTACAAGCTTGCGTGCTTCCTCTACCATGCCGTCACATTCGGTGCTGATAACCTCAGCGCTGACAGGACCGGCAACCAACTTGGCAATTTCCGGGATAACCTCAGCCTGTGTACGGCCGCTTTTGGCAATTAAGCTCGGGTTGGTTGTAACACCATACACAACGCCCCAATCGACAAATTTGGCAATCTCCTCTACATTAGCAGTATCCATAAAAATCTTCATTTTTTTACTAACCCTCTTTGCAAATCAAATTCATATTTTTTGTTATTTATTATTATGCTTTATCGCGCGTCCTTACGGTCAATTTCCTTCTCCCTCGCCAGACGCGGGAGAAAGTATCAGAGGCGACGCGACGGCGACAACAGCGTACGCCCTTGTACTCCTAGGAGCCGTCGCAAAGCTCGCCGCAAGCGGCATTAGCACGCCCAAACAGCTTCTCACTTCGCTTCACTCGTGACAAGCTGGTGCTTTGCGTCTATGATGCTTTATCGCGCGTCCTTACGGAAGTACGACTACCTTCTCAGCATGAGTCTGCGCCGGCAAGCTCATGGTCATCATGCTGCTCCAAACCAGCAGCTTATCACCTTTTTTAATCTTAGCGAAGTCTGCGCACGCATTTGCATCAATCGTCGCAATAACGTCATTATTGGTATTAAGTACGGTTACATAACTTCCATCCTTAGCAAGGCTTGCCTGTGCTACCTCAAAAAAACTTGCAGGCTCTTCGCTGTCTTCGATAACAATCGCCAGAGCATGGCTTTGCGGCGGCATGCTGCGAGTCATAGTTGCGGAATAATAAGCAGTAACCTTCTGGCCTTCCTTTAAAGCATAGGGCAGACGCAGCTTACCGCTGGCACCCTCCACAACGTAGGTATCATGGTCAACAATGGCTGCAACCATATTTCTGCTGCCCTCACCCTTAATAATGTACATGCCATTCTCTACAGCAACGATTTCGCCACGGGTAACATAGGTTCCCGGTGCGCGCATTACCTCAGGATTTGCCTGCACCTCGTCCAGGGGAGAGGATTGAGCCGCATCAGCGGCGAAAGCACTGCCGGCACCCAACAGCGCCATGCAGGAAAATACTAAAGCGATTTTTTTAAGTGATTTCATAATATATACCTCCAAGATATTGCTTTTGTTTATGTTTATAAGTATAGCATAAGATTATGGCAAAATCATGGCAGTTTTGATTAATTATTTACTTGTTGCTGAAATATACAGCGATTTCCGTAATGGTAGCAGCAGCCTTCCACAGGCAATCCTCATTAAAATCGAAATGACTGTTGTGATGACCTGCAGCAATCTTGGTGCCGTACATCATATACAGAGCACGGCCGCCGTGCTGCTGTACGCGCTCCATGAAGTAACCGCAGTCCTCGCTGCCGCCCATGTCCACATATTCAACAACCTCGTCATAATGACATTTTTCCTCAATCAGCTCTGCTACCTCATGGCCCAGCTCCTTGTCAGCAAAGCAAGCAGGTGCAGCACCGGCCATAGTGATTTTTACCTTAACGTCATACATAGCGGCGCAGGCATTAAGAATGCGTTTAGCCTCGGTAACCATGTATTCATCAATTTCGGTAGTAGCACCGCGTGTTTCCAGCTTAATAGCAGCGATATCAGGCACAACATTGCGTCCGGTGCCGGCGTTGAGTACGCCTACGTTGATACGGCTGGAGCCCTTGCTGTGACGGGGAATGGTATTCAGGGAAATTGCAGCCTGTGCCGCTGCCAGCAAAGCATTCTTTCCCTGCTCCGGAGCAGCGCCTGCGTGAGCAGATACACCGGTAAATTCCGCATCCAGCTTTGTAGTTGCCAAAAAGCCGTCAGTCATCGTTACCAGGCAGTTGTCGGCAGTAGCCTTGAAGCCAATATGACCGCCGAACAGGTAATCGACATCATCAACTACACCGGCGTTCATCATAGCGAAGGCCCCGCGTACACCTTCCTCCGCCGGTTGGAAAATCAATTTAACGGTGCCTGCCAAACGTGCTTTATTAGCAGCAAGCAGCTTTGCTGCCGACAGGCCGATGGTTACGTGACCGTCATGACCGCAGGCGTGCATAGCCTTTTTATGTTCGGAAGCAAAACCTTCCTTAGCCGGGCGATGCTCGTTACAGCGCTCCTCTTCTACATCGTTGCAATCCATGTCAAAGCGGAAGGCTACTGTTTTGCCGAGCTTGTCTGTTTTAAGAGTTGCCACAATACCGGTCTTACCGCCTGCCATCTTCTTTACCAGCTCCGGATCCGCACCTTCGCTGATTGCTCTTTGCATATAATCAGCCAGCTCTGCCTCGCTCGGCACACCCATCATAGATTTTTCGTCAATAACGTCAGCACCAAATTTAACATCATAGCCAAGCTTTTTCAGCTCACCGATAATCATGCTTGCCGTACGGAATTCCGTCCAGCCTGTTTCCGGATGTCTATGCAAATCTCTGCGGCGTTCGACCATTTCCTCTTTTAATTCTTCAGCCTGTTGCCAAATTGTTGCCATATTTCTTACCCCCATTAAAAAAGTACAGTCTGCTCACTGTCTAAAGGCAGATAAACCTCACTCTTATCTTTTAAACGATTGTTATTATCCACCCACTGTCCGCACGGACATTGTATTACAGCGGTAGGCAGCGCCCAAGCCAAATGTTTGCCGCAATCAGGACAGATATATTCTACCTGCAGCCTGTCACGCTCTTTTTTCTTCATAAATAAAGCGCACCTCCTGCTTCTTATTGCGTTTTTTATTATAGCACATTTGTACCATTAAGAAAATGCTTTGACGGCAGTAAGTGTTAAAAGTAAGTAAGTTAAGCAACTGCTTCATTTTATTTATCGCCGTCCTGCTCCTGGCGGTTCGTGTTTTTTCTGTGTCTTTCAGGTTTAACTTGTATTTATGTGCTATAATTAAGCTGATTCAATAACAGTCAGGAGGTTATATTATGACTAAGATAAAACAAATGCTTTGTGCTCTGCTTACCATCTGCCTGCTGCTTATCGGCAGTGCCAATGCTATGGCTGCGCAGCCTGATACACCGAGCATCAGTGTCAGCGCCAACGCAACTATCGAGGTCGCACCGGATACCGCCGTTATCAGCTTCGATGTCAACGGCAAGGGCCGTACCGCTGCCGAAGCAACAAGTGCATCTGCCGCCAAAATGGATAGTGTTAAGCGTAATCTGCTTGGCTGCAATATTCTGGGTAATGATATTACAACAACAAGCTATACACTTTACCCCGATACCGATATCAAAGGTAAAATCACCGGTTATACCGCCAGCAACAGTGTGCGCATCAAGCTCAAGGATATCGGCAAGCTTGGTCCTGTAATTGATAAAATCAGTGCAGTCGGCGTTGATACGATCAATAATATTTCCTTCAGCGTCAGCAACAGAGAGCTTTACCGCAACAAACTGCTGGCTCAGGCTGTAGAAAACGCACGCCAGCAGGCTGCAGTTGTCGCCAATGCCGGCGGCCGCACACTAGGCAAGCTGCTGAGCGCCAACATCAGCAGTTACAGCGGCGGCATGGAGCGCTCCTATGGCAATATGAAGCTGATGGCTGCTGCCGACAGAGCTGCTGGCCCCGAAACAAGCATTGCTGCTCAGGAGATTACGATAAAAGCCAGCGTTGATACCGTTTTTGCTATGGAATAAATTGCTGCAAGCTAAAAACTGCTGCCTAGCGTTACAGACGCAGGGCAGCAGTTTTTGCGTCAGAAGGCAAGCCTTCCGCATTAGTGATTTTATTTTTTTGGCAGCTTGTAAGCTTGCAGTGCCTGCAAAAGCTCCGCACTACCTGGCGCATATTGGGTGCACAGCTCCTTGAGCGCGGCGAAGTTTTTCAGCTCCACGCCCCACAGGAAGCAGTCTGCCTCATCATAGGCAGCAACAACGATGAATTTTTTAGCATCAACCGGCGTTTTGCCCAAATCATCCGTCAGCATAATATAGTCCGTGCCAAAATCCATACCATAAACCGTGATATTTTCTTCCGGAGTAGTGTCCTCCCAAAAGCCCAACTTATCAAAATCAGCAGCAGTAAGCATAATACACCTCGTTTTCATATAATCTAGCCTTAATATAACATGTTGCGCTGTCATTTGCAACTTTAGCTGTTGCGGCATACAACTTAAATTAAAGCTTCACCTTACTGCTATTCCTATAGCAAATGTGTCGTACACCATTTTTTACTATAAGTTAACAAGAAAATATCAAGCATAAAATACATTTTGTAAATAAAATTAGCGTCTTTTTTATAAAATTCTGCCCTATCCTACCCGAAATTGCCATTTAGTGTAGGGACATTTTCGCATAAACATGTCATAATATACTTAAAGAACGAAACAACTGCTTCCGTTCATGTAGAGAAATATAGAAATGTTCTATTGTTTAATAACAGCTGGAGGTGTAATTTATGGCAAGCTTAACCGTAAACCCCGACTATAAGCTTATTGGCAACAATATCAAACAGATGCGTACCAAATCGCAGGTATCTCAACAAAGTCTGGCAAAGGCAATTAATATTTCGCAAACACACATGAGTAATCTGGAAAACGGTAAAACCGGCGTGAGCCTGGCTATTGCTATCCGTATCGCCCAGCATCTGCGTTGCAGTCTTGATGCGCTGATTTTTGGTGAAGATAAAAAAACTTATGCGTTAGAGGCCAAGCCGTTGAGCGCCCACACGGCTGATGAATTCAACCAGCTTTTGAAGCGCTCGCTGGCAGAAATGATGTTTCAATGCCTGCAGCACCCGGAAGAGAAACAGGCAAAATAAGAAAGCAGCTTTACTGCACTTCTAAGCTGAATTTTTTCAAAAATCACTTTAAAAGTCTTTACTAAATGAGAAAAAACAGTTATGATTATATATAAGGCTTTTAAGCTATCTATAATTGGAGGTAATGTAAATGAAAAAATTAGTGTTAGTCTTAACTATGCTGCTTGCTTTTGCCTGCAGCAGTCTGGCCTTTGCTGCTGACGGCGGCGATTTGAACAAGGAGCAGAAAACCGCTGAAAAGATGATGACCTCTCTCGATGTGGATGCTGCTGTCGGCTATGCTGCTCTTGCTCCCACACTGAGCGCTGACCTTAACAAAGCTTTGGGCGAGAAAAACTTTGCTGCTATCCAAAGCCAGGTAAAAAAACAATTCGGTTCTTTGAAAGAAACCAAATTCCATAGCTTTGAGCGTTTTGACCAAGGTGACAGAGTAACCTATATTGCAGCCTTCTCTAAAGAAAATGTTGTTATCATGACCTTCATGTTTGGCAAGGATGCCAAACTGCAAAACTTCAGCTTCTCTCCGTACAAAGCTCCGGAAAAAGCTCCTGCTGAAAAGAAATAATTCGCTTTCAACTGCATCCTGCCAAAGGTGGGATGCAGTTTTTTTATTGCTTATAACCAACCTTTCGCTTATAATTAAATTATCCAAAATTTTTTAGGGAGTAGGTATATATTTATGGAAAGAGAAAGCTTCTCCTCACGCCTTGGCTTTATTTTAATATCTGCCGGCTGTGCAATCGGCTTAGGCAATGTCTGGCGTTTCCCGTTTATTACGGGCTTATACGGAGGTGCCTCCTTCGTTTTAATTTATCTTTGTTTTTTGCTGCTTTTGGGCCTGCCCATCATGGTAGCGGAATTCGCTGTCGGCCGTGCGAGTGTACGCAGCGCTGCAAAATCCTTCGACGTACTGGAGCCTGCCGGTACAAAATGGCATCTTTATAAATACGGTGCTATTGCCGGCAATGTTCTTCTGATGATGTTCTACACCACTGTTTCCGGCTGGATGCTGTATTATTTCTACAAAATGGCTGTCGGCGGCTTCGTGGGACTGGACGCAAAAGGTGTCGGCAACGTGTTCGGCAGCCTGCTGAGCGACCCTGTAACCATGGCAGGCAATATGATTATCATCGTTCTCTCCTGCTTCGGTGTCTGCTATCTGGGCGTAAAGGCCGGCGTTGAGCGCATCACCAAAAATATGATGGCATGCCTGCTGCTGCTCATGCTGATTTTAGCAGTAAACTCCATTACTCTGCCCAACAGTGCTGCAGGCCTTAAATATTATATCTATCCTGACTTCAACAGAGTTCTGGAGCACGGTATCCGTGAGGTAGTCTTCGCCGCTATGGGACAGGCTTTCTTTACGCTGAGCCTTGGCATCGGCGCACTGGCTATCTTCGGCAGCTACATCGGCAAGGAACAGCGCCTGACGGGTGAAGCAATGTGGATTATGGCACTGGATACCTTTGTAGCAATTGTTTCCGGCCTGATTATCTTCCCGGCCTGCTTCAGCTTCGGCATCAATCCCGACAGCGGTCCGAACCTGCTGTTCATCACCCTCCCCAATGTGTTCAACGCTATGAGCGGCGGCCGTATCTGGGGTACTCTGTTCTTCCTGTTCATGCTTTTCGCAGCCATGTCTACAGTAATCGCTGTATTCGAAAACATTACCTCCTGCATCTGCGATTTAACCGGTTGGGAGCGCAAAAAAACTATTCGCTTTAACATTATTGCGATTATCCTGCTTTCCCTGCCCTGCGTGCTGGGTTTCAACCTGTGGGGCCACATTCAGCCATTGGGCAAAGGCACCTGCATTCTTGACCTCGAAGACTTCCTTGTCAGCAACAATTTGCTGCCCTTAGGCAGTCTGATTTACCTCAGCTTCTGCACCAGCCGTTACGGTTGGGGCTGGAATAACTTTATTGCAGAGGCAGATACCGGTAAGGGTATCCCCTTCCCCAAATGGATTCGCTTCTATGCTACCTACATTCTGCCGCTGATAGTTCTGTATATCTTCTTCAACGGATACTATGCTATGTTCGTAAAATAAGCTTGCGTTGACAGTTTACGTCAGTGCATTTATAATTATTATATAAATATAAGAACAAAAAGAGGTAAGACTAATATGAGTAAAATTATCCTGACCGGCGACCGTCCTACCGGACGTCTGCATGTAGGCCACTATGTAGGCTCTCTGCGCCAGCGTGTACAGCTGCAAAATTCTGGTGCATATGATAAAGTATATATCATGATTGCTGATGCCCAGGCGCTTACAGACAACGCTGAGCATCCGGAAAAGGTGCGTAAGAACATCATCGAGGTAGCGCTAGATTATCTGGCATGCGGCCTTGATCCTTCTAAATCTACCCTTTTCATTCAATCCATGGTACCGCAGCTTACCGAGCTGACCTTCTACTATATGAACCTGGTAACTGTATCCCGTCTGCAGCGTAACCCGACCGTCAAGAACGAAATCAAAATGCGTAACTTCGAAGCAAGTATTCCTACCGGCTTCTTCTGCTATCCTATCAGCCAGGCTGCAGATATCACCGCTTTCCGCGCTACTGTAGTCCCTGTAGGCGAGGACCAGCTGCCGATGCTGGAGCAATGCAAGGAAATCGTGCACAAGTTCAATTCCGTTTACGGCGAAACACTGGTTGACCCGGACATCATGCTGCCGCAAAACGACGCCTGCCTGCGTCTGCCCGGCATTGACGGCAAAGCCAAGATGAGTAAATCCTTGGGCAACTGCATTTATCTTTCCGATGAACCGGAGGATATCAAAAAGAAAGTTATGTCCATGTACACCGATCCTGACCATGTACGCGTAGAGGATCCCGGTAAGATTGAAGGCAACACTGTTTTCACCTATCTGGATGCCTTCAGCACCGAAGAGCACTTTGCCAAATTCCTGCCGGACTACGCTAACCTGGACGAGCTGAAGGCTCACTACAAACGCGGTGGCCTGGGTGACGTAAAGGTTAAGAAGTTCCTCAACAACGTGCTGCAGGACGTTCTGGAGCCCATCCGTGAGCGCCGTCACTATTGGGAGCAACGCATCCCTGAGGTTTACGAAATTCTGCGTGCAGGCAGCAAAGAAGCTGAAGCAGCCGCTGCTGCAACACTGCATGACGTACGCAAGGCAATGCGCATCAACTACTTTGATGACGAAGCTCTGATGAACCAGCCCTACGAAAAACAACACTAAGCAACAAATTGCAATCCCCTCTTCCTGTTAGGGAAGAGGGGATTTTTTGTGCGCTGTGAAGCACGTAAAGCTACCTACAAGCAAAATAAAAGACCTACGGTATTTCTACCGTAGGCCAATATTGTAATGTTATTCCTGATTCCTTACGTGCAGCTGTGCCAGCGCCTGCTTAGCAGCATGCTGCTCCGAATCTTTTTTAGTGCGACCGCTGCCCTCGCCGATAACAGTATTACCCAACATTACCTGAGAGGTAAATACCTTATTGTGCTCCGGACCGGTGCTGCCTAAAAGAACATAATGGATATCTGCATCGCCGTCACGCTGCAGATACTCCTGCAAACGTGTCTTGTAATCATTAAAGATACCATGGCGACAGATGAAATCTATTTCCGACTGCATCATACCCAGCAGGTAGGTCTGTACGACCTCAAAGCCCTGATCCAGGTAGATGGCCCCCAAAACAGATTCAAAAGCATCAGCCAGAATGGAGGGGCGCTCGCGTCCTCCGCTCAGCTCCTCGCCCTTACCCAGCTGCAGATAATCACCCAGATGAATCTTTTTGGCATATTCATACAGAGAGCCTTCGCAAACCAGATAAGCACGTAGCTTGGTGAGCTGTCCTTCAGCCAAATCAGGAAAGTTCTTATACATGTAGGTGCTCACGATAACGCTGAGCACGGAATCACCCAAAAACTCAATCCGCTCATTATGATGCGGTTTAGGATACTGCTTAGCTTCATGGGCATAAGATGTATGGGTCAGAGCCATATCAAGAAGCTCTAAATCATGCATATGGATACCCAGCCCCTGGCAGAAGCTCTGCAGCTGCTGTGTACGTTTTTCCTGCATTTTAATCAATCCTGCTTATTAATCAACGTATTTTTTGAATACGATAGAAGCATTGTGACCGCCAAAGCCCAGGTTATCGCTCAGTGCAACATTAACAACTTTCTTACGAGCTTCGTTCGGTACATAATCCAGATCCAGCGGACCTTCCGGATCATCCAGATCCTTATCCTTGTAGTTGATAGTCGGCGGAATGATATCGTTTTCGATAGTCATAACGGTAGCAATAGCTTCTACACCGCCGGCAGCGCCCAGCAGATGGCCAATCATGGATTTGTTGGAGCTGATGCACAGTTCGTAAGCATGCTCGCCAAATACCTTCTTGAAGGCAATAGTTTCGCCCAGGTCATTACGATGGGTAGAAGTACCATGAGCATTGATGTAGTCAACCTCTTCCGGTTTTACGCCAGCGTCAGCAACTGCTGCAGCGATGCAGGCAGCCGGAGTTTCGCCGGTCGGGTCCGGAGCGGTGATATGATATGCGTCGCAGTTCATAGCAAAGCCTGCCAGCTCAGCATAGATGTGTGCGCCACGAGCTTTAGCATGCTCCAGCTCTTCAAGAACCAGAACGCCTGCGCCTTCACCCATTACAAAGCCATCACGCTTTTTATCGAACGGGCAAGATGCTGCTTCAGGGTTTTCGTTGTTAGTAGACAGAGCCTTCATGTTAGCAAAGCCTGCGATAGCAATCGGAGAAACTGCTGCTTCGGTGCCGCCTGCCAGCATTACGTCAGCATCACCGTATTGAATGGTGCGCAGAGCGTCGCCGATGCAGTTGGTGCCGGTAGCACATGCAGTTACGATAGCGGTGTTAGGACCTTTCAGACCGGTTGCAATAGCAATCTGACCTGCAGACATGTTCGGAATTTCCATAGGAATGAAGAACGGGCTGATTTTGGACGGGCCTTTGGAACCCAGCTTCAGGGATTGCTCCAAGAAGGTGTGGATGCCGCCGATACCGCTGCCAACGCAAACGCCGCAACGCAGAGGATTTTCCTTGCTCATATCCAGCTTAGCATCTTCGATAGCCAGCTTAGCAGCAGCAACTGCAAAGTGGGTTACACGGTCCATACGCTTGCCTTCTTTTTTATCAATGAAAGCAGTGTAATCAAAATCCTTAACCTCACCGGCAATTTTTACTGTGAAATCAGTAGTATCAAACTGAGTGATAGGGCCGATACCGGATTTACCGGCAACAAGGTTATTCCAGAAGGTATCCTTACCGATACCGATAGGAGTTACAGGGCCAACGCCAGTTACTACAACTCTTCTTTTACTCAAAATAGTTCACCTCGTAATCAAATTTTTGAAATTTCATCCTTTATGCGCCTGAAGATTTCTTTTACAGGCAGAATTTCCTTGATTTTCCACATATTGGCACCGGTGAAAACAAGACCGGTCTCTACGTCACCCTGCTGTGCACGTGTCAGCGCTCTGATAATACAGAAGCTGTGGGTGCAGTGCTTTAAGCACAAATCGCAGGTGGTGGGTTTAGGAGCTTTATTATCTAAAGATAACTGTGCAAACGGATTGCGGATAGCACGTCCCTTATAGCCTACAGGGCTGTCAATCTGCACAACATCTTCTTTAGTCATTTTAAGATAGAATTCTTTTAAAGCAGGTGCGCCGTTGGATTCCTCACTGGCAGCAAATCTGCTGCCCATCTGCACACCGCTTGCGCCCAGCTTCAAAAGCTCGGCAACATCACTGCCACAGACAGCGCCGCCGGCAGCAATAACAGGTATATTAACGGATTTAACAATCTCCGGAAGTATCTCTTTAATAGATTGCTGGGTTCCCAGGTGACCGCCTGCTTCGGTGCCTTCGACAACGATAGCAGAAGCTCCCAGCTTCTCAGAAATCTTAGCCAGTTTTACAGAAGAAACAATTGGTACTACTTCGACACCATATTTACGTCCGACGGCAAAAATATCTCTTGAAAAACCGGCGCCGGCTACGATTAAATCTATTTTCTCTTGTGCAGCGGTAGTTATCAGACCTAAAAACTCTCTTGCCGCAAACATTGCATTAATACCGATAATGCCCTTGCCGCCGGTAAGTTTTCTTGCCAGACGTATTTCTGTACGCAGTTCGTCAAAGCTCATGCCGGACGCTGCGATAAGTCCTATACCGCCTTCTTTAGCTACAGCAGCTGCCAAACGGGCTGTAGACAGCCTGATAGCCATGCCTCCTTGTACAATCGGTACTTCAGCAACAAGCTTACCGATTTTCAGCACTGGTAGTTTCAACAAATATCCCCCATTTCAGGACTAAAGTAGAGTAGCTTGTGTCCGGGAACCCTCAAGGGGTTCCCTAAACATAAGCAGGTAAAGCATTATTTTTCTTCATCCAGCAGTTTAACAGCGTCAGCTACAGTGCGGATTTTTTCAGCTTTTTCATCAGGGATTTCAACACCGAATTCCTCTTCGAAAGCCATGATCAGCTCAACGATATCGAGGGAGTCAGCGCCGAGATCATCGATGAAAGCGGATTCCATCTTTACTTCGTCAGCGTCAACGCTCAGTTGTTCAACAGTGATGTCTCTTACTTTTTCGAAAGTGCTCATTACGATTCACCTCCTTCCAATAGGTAAAGTTGCAGGTCTCCCAAATGGGCCCCCTATTACATTACCATACCACCGTCAACATGTAAAGTCTGTCCGGTAATATAATTGGCGTCATCGCTCACAAGGAAGACAACAGCCTTGGCAATATCAGTAGTTTCACCCAGTTTGTGTAAGGGTATAGAAGTCAGCATACCTTCAACAACTTTGTCGGAAAGTACACTGGTCATATCAGTTTTAATAAATCCGGGAGCAACAGCGTTCACGTTAATGCCGCGAGCAGCTACTTCCTTAGCTACGGATTTTGTAAAACCGATTACGCCGGCCTTAGCAGCAGCGTAGTTAGCCTGGCCAGCATTGCCCATCAGACCAACAACAGAGCTGATGCTGACAATTTTGCCGGCTTTTTGTTTCATCATGTATTTGACAGCGGCCTTGGTGCAGTTGAACACACCCTTCAGGTTAGTGGTCAGAACTGCGTCCCAATCCTCTTCTTTCATACGCATCAGCAGACCATCACGGGTAATGCCTGCGTTGTTTACGAGGATATCAATGCGGCCGAATTCTTTAACAACTTCATCTACCATAGCAGTAGCAGCTTCGTTGGAGGAAATGTCTGCCTGCACTACGAAAGCCTTGCGGCCCATAGCTTCGATTTCTGCAGCAACCTCTTTAGCAGCAGCTTCACTGCCTGCGTAGTTTACAACAACGTCAGCACCTTCTGCAGCGAGAGCCAGTGCGATTGCACGGCCAATACCGCGGGAAGCGCCGGTTACGAGAGCTTTTTTACCTTCTAACTTCATTGCAAGTTCTCCTTATCCTTCAATTCATCATCTGTCATTTAGTCTTCACAAATACATACTGCATGTACGTTTATGGGAATTGCGAAGCTGACAGTTTAGCTTGGTGAATTATTTATTCAGCTCAGCTAAGGTTTTTTCCAGGCTGGCAGCGTCTTCAACGTTGAGAGCCATCATGCCTTTAGCAATCTTCTTGGTGAAGCCGGTCAGAACCTTGCCCGGGCCAACCTCAACAAAAATGTCTACGCCGCCTGCAACCATGTTGCGTACGCTGGTTTCCCAGAGAACAGGCATAGCAGCTTGCTTAACGAGCAGCTTTTTGATTTCCTCGCCGCTGGTAACCTCCTGAGCGGTTACGTTAGCAACAACAGGAACGGTAATATCTTTGATTTCAATCGGAGCCAGAACCTCAGCCAGGCGGGCTGCAGCAGGCTGCATCAGAGTGCTGTGGAAAGGAGCGCTTACTGGCAACAGCACAGCGCGTTTTGCACCTGCAGCCTTCAGAGCTTCGATAGCTTTATTTACAGGATTAACAGCACCAGCAATAACAACCTGACCGGGGCAGTTGAAATTTACTGCTTGCACTGCTTCGCCGGATTCAGCTTCTACGCTGCGGCAGATTTCTACGATTTTGTCGCTGTCCAGGCCCAGAATAGCAGCCATGCTGCCTTCGCCTACAGGAACAGCCTCTTGCATGAACTGGCCGCGTTTGTTAACAATGCGTACAGCGTCAGCAAATTTCAGAGCGCCGGTGTTTACCAGTGCACTGTATTCGCCCAGGCTGTGACCTGCAGCGATATCGCAGCTTACGCCATGCTCCTTCAGAACTGCTGCACAAGCAGTGCTGGCAGTCAGGATAGCGGGCTGGGTATTAGCGGTCAGCTTCAGGTCTTCAGCAGGACCTTCGAAGCACATTTTGCTGATGGAATAGCCAAGAGCGTCATCAGCCTCTTCAAAAATCTGTTTTACAACAGGATATTCATCATAAAAAGCTTTGCACATGCCAACGGTCTGAGAACCTTGGCCAGGGAATACGAATGCGATTTTACTCATTGTGTAAATTACCTCACTTTCGATAAAAATCAAATACTATTAAGACAAACGAAAAATGTTTGGATTATTTACTCCACTTGAGGACAATAGCTGCCCAGGTCAAACCTGCGCCAAAGCCATCAAGAATAATGTTGTCGCCTTTTTTCAGGGCGCCAGCCTTTTGAGCCTCGCACAGAGCGATAGGAATAGATGCAGCGGAGGTATTGGCGTATTTGTCTACGTTTACCCAAACCTTATCCATCGGCATCTTCAGACGTTTAGCAGCGGAAGTGATGATACGGTAGTTAGCCTGATGCGGGAACAGCATATCCAGCTCTTCCGGCTTCATATTCGCCTTAGCAAGAGCACGCTTTGCAGTCTTGCCCATAATCTGAATAGCGAATTTGAATACTTCCTGACCGTTCATATGAATGGTGTGGTCTTTGGCAGCAACGGTTTCTTCGCTTGCCGGATTACGGCTGCCGCCTGCCGGTTGCAGCAGGAACTTGCCGCCGTTGCCGTCAGCACCCATATCAATGCCCAGTACACCGTAGCCTTCTTCAACCTCGCCAACTACAGCAGCACCGGCGCCATCACCGAAGAGAACGCAGGTGTTACGGTCGGTCCAGTTCATAATACGGCTCAGAGTTTCCGCACCGATAATCAGAATCTTGTTATACAGACCGCTCTTAACCATCTGGCTTGCTACAGCAAGGCTGTAAACAAAACCGCTACAGCCTGCAGCCAGGTCAAACGCAGCTGCGTTTTTAGCCCCCAGACGAGCCTGTACCAGGCAGGCAGTGGACGGGAAAATATAGTCGGAGGAAGCAGTGCCTACAATAACGAGATCCAGCTCTTCCGGAGCAACGCCGGCGTCCTTCAGTGCTTCTACAGCAGCATTGTACGCCAGATCGGAGGTTGCTTCTTCCGGAGCAGCGATGTGACGCTGCTTTATGCCGGTGCGCTCAGTAATCCATTCGTCACTGGTCTCAACAATTTTCTCCATGTCTGTATTAGTGATAATCTTCTCAGGAACATAATGTCCTAAACCTAAAATACCAACAGCTCTTGTCATTTATCTAATTCCTCATTTCTTTTGATTCCGCAATCTTATCTTTGATGATACTTACAACATCCTGCTCTGCAAAGTCCATAGCTACATGAATAGCATTGGTAATTGCCTTGGCCTTGGAGCTGCCGTGGCAGATAATAAAAGGCGCGCGGATGCCTAACAGCAAAGCTCCGCCGTATTCGGCAGGATCAAGACGTTTCTTCAGGCCCTTCAGTGCAGGCTTGATTAACAGTCCGCCCAGCTTTGCCAGAATGCCGCCGTTCATAATCGCTTCCTTGATCAGCGTCATAATAGCCTTCGCCAGACCTTCACCGAACTTCAGCACAACATTGCCGACGAAACCGTCGCAGACAACTACATCTACCGTGCCTTTGTTGATGTCACGTCCTTCAACATTGCCGATAAAGTTTATCGTCCGAGTATCCTTTAAAAGCGGATAGGTTGCCAGTGCTTGTTCGTTACCCTTAGTTTCTTCTTCACCGATGTTCAAAAGTCCTACCTTCGGCTGAGAAATTTTTAAAATTTTTTCTGCGTACACCGTACCCATGATAGCACTCTGTACCATATGCTCAGGTTTTGCGTCTACCTTGGCGCCGCTGTCAAGCACTACAGTAGTACCCTTCAGGCTGGGAATCGGCGTTGCAATAGCAGGTCGTTCCACGCCCCTGATGCGGCCTACGCAAAAAAGCGCTGAGGCAACGGCAGCACCAGTGCTGCCGGAGGAAACAAGGGCATCACATTCCTTGTTTCTCAGCAATCCTGCCGCAACTACGATAGAAGCGTCCTTTTTGGACTTAACCGCAATCGCAGGATGCTCGTCCATCGCAATTACCTCGCTGGCATGATGAATAGTAATCTTCGGATTTTTATCCGCACCGTATTTTACCAGCAGCTCACGGATTATTTTTTCATCGCCAACCAAAACAGTTTCGCAGCCATACTCTTTAACAGCGTTGACTGCACCTAAAACAAGCTCTTTGGGACCATAATCGGTACCCATAACATCTACGGCGATTTTCATGCTTCCTGCTCCCCCTCATGCTTAGTTCTGTTATCCAAAGAAACAATAATGAACTTAGCGCGAAAAACCTCTTCGTTATTGTTTTTCACGGAAACAAAAATATAATATTTATCCATGCGGCGGTGCGTAACCACTGCACGGGCTACAAGCACAGCTCCTGCATTGACAGGCAGCTTATACTTGACATTACCTACAGCAGTCAGTGCATATTCCGCATCTACAACTGCCAGAGCCAAAGTATTGGCCATGGCAAACATATAATAACCGCGTGCGATTCCGGTACGCTCAAGCACCATATCCGGTGTAATCTTCAGCGTTGAGATGCCGATTTTGTTCAGCTCCAGATCCAGCAGCTCGCCCACGATATCTTTTTTATCAATGGCACGCAGCTTGGTCTGAGCTTCCTCTGCCATAGTACGAGTTCTGGCACGCAGCTCAGGAATTCCCAGAGCAACACGGTCCAGACGAATTGTCTGTACGCTGACATCCAGCATTTTTGCCAGTTGCTCATCAGTGCTGAAGGGATTATCCCTAAGCAGCTTCTTCAAGCTTCTGTGACGTATTAATTTTTTAGAAGAAGTCATTACCTCACCTGCTTTTTAGTACCAGCTCATGATATCTGTTTTTATTATAAGAGCATAGCAGGTTTTTGGCAAGGGCTTTTTAGCAAAAAATTTGTGATATCCCTTACATTTCGCCAATTTCTTTAATTACATAATTAACTATCCGTGAAATCGGAGATCTTACCGTACCATGTAAAAAGCCTCCGGAAAAAATTCCGAAGGCCTTATAAACAGCTTAAAATTATTCAGCTTTAGCAATGACTTGTTTGCCATTGTAGTAACCGCATTCAGGGCAAACGCGATGCGGCATTTTCATTTCATGACATTGCGGGCATTCAACCATGCCAGGAACGCTCAGTTTCCAGTTAGCACGACGTCTGTCACGACGGGCTTTGGACATTTTTCTCTTAGGTACTGCCATTTCTCAATACACCTCCTCAGTGCTATGAAGTGAATTTAATTTTTGATGAATTGCTTTAATGCCGCCAGCCTCGGATCTACAGTGGACCTGTCGCATCCGCAGTCACCATCATTAAGATTAGCGCCACAAACGGGACAAAGTCCCCGGCAGTCTGGCTTACACAGAGCCTGCATGGGCTCTGCAAGCAGCAGCCCTTCACGAAGCGGTTCCGTTATATCAATAACGTCCGAATCGTAGACAAAAGCATCATTTTCAATATGTTCAGCACTTGCCTGATAAAACTTCTCGACAACTTCTGCCCTGGCTACACCTGTAAAATCCTTCAGGCAACGTCCGCAGGTACGTTGTACCTTAGCAGTCATTACAGCCTGCAGTAATAATACATCACCAGCATTGCTCATAGTGCCTTCCAAATTTACTGTACCGTCAATAACAAGCTCTTCAGGTGTTATTTCCAGTTCAGCAGGCGAAAGCTCATAAGCAAGAGTCTTTTCACCGACTAGTCTTTTCTTGATTTCTGCGACATTTATTTTAATCATATTTCACCAATCGTTACAATTATAGCGGTATTACCGCTCTTTGTCAAGTAAAAATGCTTTGTACGGATAAAAACTGTTATCAGTTACTATAACCTCATACAAATGCCTACAGCTTAATGATTCTGCGGCAGATGTTATATGTATCGCGGGCAATAACCAGTTCCTCGTTTGTAGGGATAACAAAAATTTTTACACGCGCACGGCGTACGCTGATTTCGCGCTCTTTGCCGCGTACCTGGTTGAGATCCGGATCAATGCGCGTACCGAGATATTCCAGGCCGTTGCAGATTTTATCACGCATAAAGGGAGAGTTCTCGCCCAGGCCTGCGGTAAAGACAATAGCATCTACACCGCCCATTGCCGCTACATAACCGCCGATATATTTTTTTACCTTGTAGGCAAAAACATCAATTGCCAGCTGACTGCGATCATCACCGCGATTAGCTGCGCTTTCCAGATCGCGGAAATCGCTGGACAGACCGCTGATACCGAGAATACCGCTGCGGCGGTTCAGGTAATCATCAATCTGCTGCGCATTCATATTTTCCTTTTCCATCAGGAACGGAATAATTGCCGGGTCAATCTCGCCGCTGCGTGTGCCCATAATCAGTCCCTCAAGCGGTGTATAGCCCATGCTCGTATCAATAGATTTGCCGTATTTGATTGCCGCGATGCTGGCACCGTTGCCCAGATGGCAGCTGATGATACGCAAATCATTCATATGCTCCTGCATCAGCTCCGCAGCACGCAGAGCCACATATTTATGTGAAGTGCCGTGGAAGCCGTAACGGCGTACACCATATTTTACATACATTTCATAGGGCAGGCCGTAAAGGTATGCAACCTTCGGCATCGTCTGATGAAAGGCCGTATCAAAAACAGCCACCTGCGGTGTACCGCGCATAATTTCCATGCAGGCATTAATGCCGTACAGGTTAGGCGGATTATGCAGAGGTGCAATCTCACAGCAGGCCTCGATACCGCGCAATACGTCACTGGTAATCAGTACGCTGTCGGTAAAGCGCTCGCCGCCGTGCACAACACGGTGACCTACGGCATCAATCTCGGACATATCCTTGATAACGCCGTATTCCTTGCTGGTCAGCGCCTTAATCGCCAGACGGATACCAACCTTATGGTCAGGAATTTCCTCTTTTAAATCAATTGTATATTTGCCAGCCGGCGTATGCTTCAGTGTGGAACCTTCCATACCGATGCGTTCAATCAGGCCTTTGGCCATGACACGCTCGCCTTCCATGTTTATCAGCTGATATTTGATGGAGGAGCTGCCACAATTTACTACGAAAACAATCACAATAAGCCTCCCGGTCAACGCCAAAATTAAATCGAGTCTTAAATACCAATACACTATTAGTATACACTATTTGCGGCCAATTGAACAGAAATATTTTCTCAATTCCCAGCCTATGCTATAATATTCACAGAGATAAAATCATGCGAGGTAAAAAAACATGCAGGCCACTGGTATTATTGCCGAATATAATCCCTTTCACAACGGTCATCTATATCATATACAGGAAACTAAGCGCCTGACGCAGCAACCGGTCATTGTCGTCATGAGCGGAAGCTTTATGCAGCGCGGCGAGCCTGCCATTTTAAGCAAATGGCAGCGCGCCTCCTGCGCGGTACAGGGCGGTGCCGATTTGGTGCTGGAGCTCCCCTGCGTCTTTACACTGCGCAGTGCCGAATTCTTTGCCAAAGGCGCTGTGCAGCTTTTAGCAGCCACAGGCTGCGTCAATACCATTGCCTGCGGCACGGAGCATCCGCAAAGCGATTTCGAGGCAGCAGCAAGCCTTGCCTGCAGCGCTGAAGCGCAAGCAAGACTGCGTGAGCTGCTGCAAAACGGTTTAAGCTATGCGCAGGCCTGGGAAAAAATTTTAGGCGCGAATACAGCCTTCCGCTCTCCCAATGACATTTTGGCCTTGGAATACACCAAGGCACTGCTGCAAACTGCTGCAGACATTCAACCACTTTATCTGCAGCGCACGGACGAGGGTTACAACTCCACCACTATCGGCAGCAGTATAGCTAGCGCCAGCGCCATCCGCCGGGCAATGGCGGACGGTAACGAAAGCTGGCAGCAGGCTGTACCGGATTATACGCACGCAGCTCTTGCTGCCGGAGGTTATAATGCACAGCTTTTGTGGCAGCTGCTGAAATATCGCCTGCGTCTGCTCTCGCCGCAGCAGCTGGCTGAGCGCTGCGAAGCCAGCGAAGGACTCGAAAACCTGCTCAGCAAGGCCGCTGACTGCGCAAGCCTGCAGTCAGCGCTCGCTGCCTGCAGCAGCAAGCGCTACACCGCCAGCCGTATTCGCCGCCTGCTGCTGCAAATACTTTTAGACCGCCCGAAAGCAGTGTGGCAGCAGCAAGCCCCGGCCTATCTGCGAGTGCTGGCCTTTAATGACACCGGACGCCAGCTGCTGCACACGATGAAAACAAACGCTCAATTGCCAATCATCAGCAAACTTGGCAAAAACGCCCTGTGCAACGACAGCGTCGCCTATCGGACGCAGCTGTCAGCAGAAGTAACTGCTACCGACCTGTGGTCCCTGCTGCAGAAAGATGCAGCACTCAACCGTAGCGGCAATGACTTTTATCATTCACCCGTCTATGTCCGCAGCAAAATATAATATAGGCTTCCACCGTCGAAATCTATTGTGAAAGCAAACAAAAAAGCTGTAACGCAAGCGCATTTGCATGACGCTTATCGTTACAGCTTTTATAGTGCTCTTGTTCTTTATTCTTCCTCGGGAATTTCCTGTTCCGGAGCCTCCTCGGCAACTGCCGGAAGCTTAAGATTCTGCATCTCATTTTCTACGTTTACTTTATTTTCTTCCAGACCTTTCAAAGCACTGGACAGATTACCGCTCAGATAAGCCAGCATATCCTCTGCATATTGCAGGGAATCCTGCTTTACCTGCAAAGCATAATCATCTGCAGCAGTCTTAGTTTCCTCCTGATAGCGCAGCGCATTGGCTTTGATATCTTCCGCCGCAGCATTGGCCTGCTTAACAATTTCCTCCTGCTGCACCTTAGCATCAGCCTCAGCCTGAGCAACACTGACAATGCGCTCAGCCTCATCCTTGGCCTGCTGCACTATACGGTCAGCATCGGCATAAGCCTTGTTGACAATATTCTTCTGCTCCTCCAATACCTGGTTAGCGCTTTTGATTTCGCGTGGAATTGCTTCCTTAAGGTCGTCGATAATATTCAGCAGATCATTTTCATCAACCATAATCTTATCTACCAGAGGAACACGTCTTGCCTCGGATATCAAATTAAGAAATTGCTCAAAAAGTCCATCAAGTGCTACGTTAGTTTTGTTGCGTTCAATCATGATATCAACCCCTCTAAAATCTATTCAAACTTTTTGTAAACATGCTTGCGTACGCGTTCTTCAATGCATTCAGGTACCAAATCCTTCAGCTGACCGCCAAAGGTTGCCAGCTCGCGCACACCGGAGGAGCTGACGAAGGAATATTTGGCATTGGTCATAATAAAAACCGTTTCCAGATCATTATCGATTTTTTTCAAAAGCAACGCTCTTTGGAATTCATATTCGAAATCGGTAAAGGCACGCAAGCCTCTGACGATAAAAGGAGCCTCTTCCTTTTTGCAGAATTCGTTCAGCAAGCCGGAAAAACAGGTTACTCTTACATTAGGAATATGCTTGGTTGCTTCCTTAAGCATTTCCACACGCTCTTCCATGGAAAACATGGCCTTATCCTTACCGGGATTATGAAAAACGCTGATAATCAGCTCATCAAACATCGCACTTGCTCTTTCAAAAATATCAATATGACCCTTGGTAACAGGATCAAAGCTTCCTGGACAAACTGCTCTGCGCATAGCCAGACCTCCTAATCTATCCTTAATCAAAAAAATGACCAAAGAAATTCCTATATTATATCTTGTCTTTTATTCGACATAAAAGGCGAGAATCCTTTTTATTCTCCAAAATACTATATATTATAACATATTATAACAAATAAAATCCACTATTGTTTCACCGTAACGGCTGCTGCGTACCAGCTCACAGCCTGCCGGCAGCTCCGGCAGTGCGTTATGCGCGCTGCGTTCCACAACAAGATAGCCTCCCGGACGCAAAAACGACTTTCTGCCCAGAAGCGCAATTATCTGCTCAATCCAGCCCTTATTGTACGGAGGGTCGCAAAAAGCAAAGTCAAACAGCTCCCCTGCTGCCGCAAGTCTTTCAGCAACTGCCGGAGCACTTCCCTGCAGCACCCTGCAGTCAGACTCAGCACGGCACTTGGCAATATTGCTGCGCACCAGTCGCAGCGACTCCTTGCTCGCGTCAATAAATGTAACAGCTACAGCACCACGGCTCCAGCTTTCCAGCCCCAGGTTACCTGTACCCGCAAAAAGGTCCAGCACCTCAGCGCCGATAATCTTACTGCCTATAATATTAAAAACGGATTCCTTAACCCTGTCCGCAGTCGGCCGTACATCGTAGGTTTTAGGTACAGTCAGCTGCAGGCCGCGGGCCTTGCCGGTAATTATTCTCATATACTGCTCCTCTGTGTTATAATTGGGTTGAGATGAAAGCAAATTCAGACAAAACATCTGACATATAGCCTCTCCTCGGGGAGACAAGGTGAATTGCCCGCCGGGCAAGAGAGGGCGCCCTAGGGCGGGTGGCATCGCTTGCGATGACGGAGAGGGGTTAGTAAAACGTAAGCATCAGTAATACAATTCCCCTCTCAGCCGCCTTACAGGCGACAGCTCTCCCCAAGGAGAGCCTCTCTGTTTAGCCAAGCTTGCGACAACTATAGTACTCACATAAATTTCTTTCAAAGGACACCCTTATGCGCAATTCAAGCAAAATAATCTTCATAATTTGCTCCATAATGCTGATATCAGGCATTTGCTTACGCCTTGCGCTGCCTTCAAGCACTCCGCTCAGACTGAAGCAGCAACCGCCAACGCAAAGTATTTTGCTGCTGCCGCTGGACAGCCGCCCCGTCTGCAGCACCATGGTGCAAAAACTGGGCGCGCTTGCAGGCCTAAATGTAATTTTACCGCCAAAAGCCTGTCTTGACAACTACCGGACGCCGTCTGACAGACAAAAACTTTTACAATGGCTGCAGACAAACCAGTCCAAATACGATTACAGCATCATTTCTGCCGATAATCTGCTGCACGGCGGCCTGCTGGCCGCCCGCATGAACACTGCCGCACCGGCGGAGGAGGATGCGCTGCTAAAGCAGCTGCAGCAGTTTGCGCCGGCAAAGCAGCAGGCAATCTTCTCCGTCATTCCGCGTCTGCTCGTCAGTGACCAGCTTTTACCGGACCGTTGGTATCAATATCAGCTGATGCGCTATTCTCAGCTTGCCGACATGGTACGCATCACCGGCAGCTTCGCCCTCACGCAGGAGCTGCGCCGCACAGAAGCTAAAATTCCTGCCAAGGTTTTGGATAAATACCGCAGCCGTTATCAGCAAAGCGACCGCTTTAACCTGGGCCTGCTTAAGCTTGCCACAGACGACAGACAGATAACCTTCGGACAGGACGATGCTTCACCCATCGGACTGCCGCATGCTAGTGCCGTAAGGCTGCAAAGCAGCATCGCTGCCCAAAAGCTGCAGCAGCAGGCACAGCTCACCTACGGCGCAGATGAAATTGCAGCCATGCTGCTCACGCGCTACTATCTGCAGCAAAGCAGCTGGCAGCCCAAGGTCTACCTGCATTATGCTTCTCCCAAAGCAGAAGGTGCGGATATGCCCTATATGGCTGTCTGCGTCGGTGCAGCGCTGCGCAACCAGTTGAAGCTCATGGGAGCTTCAGAAGCAAGCACGCCGGATAGTGCAGACCTCATCTGCTATATCAACTGTGGCAATGACGATTTCCGTCCGTCTGCCAAGCAGGCACAAGAGCTGCAGCAAATGCTGGACCAGGACTATAAGGTCGCACTCATCGACAGCAGCGCCAACTTTGAAGCAGAAGAGCTGCTGCTGCCCCAGCTTTTGGCAAACAACGTACCAATCAACAAGCTCGCCGCCTACGCCGCCTGGAACACCTTCAGCAATTCTTCAGGCACTGCCTTGGCACAGGGACTGCTTTTCTGCGGCCGCCTGCGTCAGCTGCAAACAGCAGGCGCGGACACCGAGCGTCTGGCAGCACTCTTCGCTGCCAACCTGAACTTCACGGCAGAACGTATCCTCGAGGACTACTATTATCAAAAGCTGGTGCATCCCCAACTGCGACAAAAACTGGAAGCCTTTGGTATAAATCCCGTAGAGCTGGACAGCGAAGATAAAACGGCAACAGAGCAATATATCCAGGGAAAGCTCAGCCTGCAGGCATATAAGCTGCTGCACGATAATTTGGGACGCACACCCTTTTATCAGCAAAACGGACAAAGCTATTATCTGCGCGACCTCAGCGTCGGCGCTAAGCTCCCTTGGGCCAGAATATTTGAAGTAGAACTGCAGGTATGGACAAATACGGGTGTCAAAACAGAATAAAATACAGTACAAGCGCATTTTCTCTATATACGCTTAAATAAAACAAGCCTCTGATATAACTTCGTATAATAGTATATCGGAGGCTCGTTTAAATGTTCAAGACCAATCTCACAAGATTTACAATGCTAAAGTCCCAAATACCCTGAGAATTAAAAAACGAAGGCTGCACTTTTAACAGAACAGCCTTCGCTCTTTTATCTCAGCAGAAGCCGAAAATATTATTTTTTAGCCTTAGAATCAACTACATCCTTCAGGATTGCTTCAAATGCTTCGAAGCTCATAGCGCCCATATCGCCTTCGGTACGGTTACGCGGAGAAACGGTATTGTTTTCCATATCGCGATCGCCGACAACCAGCATGTACGGGATTTTTTCCAGCTGACCTTCACGGATCTTCTTGCCGATTTTTTCATTGCGTGCATCAACAGTTGCACGATAGCCGTTAGCCTCCAGCTTATGAGCCAGTTCATAGCAGTAGTCAACAGCACGGTCGGTTACCGGCAGGAAGCGAACCTGCTCCGGAGCCATCCAGGTCGGCAGTGCGCCTGCATAGGTTTCGATAAGGTATGCCAGAGTACGCTCGTAGCAGCCCAGGGAAGTACGGTGAATGATATACGGCAGCTTCTTCTCGCCGTTCTCATCAACATAGTACATACCGAATTTTTCTGCCAGCAGCATATCAATCTGAATAGTAACGATGGTATCTTCTTTGCCGAATACATTGTGGAACTGGATATCCAGCTTCGGACCGTAGAAAGCAGCCTCGTCAAAGCCAACCTCATATTTAACACCAAGGTCATCAAGGATTTTCTTCATAGCAGCCTGTGCATGATCCCATTGCTCAGCGGTGCCTTCATATTTGTTGTTCGGATTTGCAGGATTCCATTGGCTGAAGCGGAAGGTGCATTTATCCAGCATGCCGACAGTTTCCAGGCAGTATTTAGCCAGATCCAGGCAACCCTTAAATTCTTCTTCCAGTTGGTCAGGACGAAGAATCAGATGGCCTTCGGAAATAGTGAACTGACGCACACGAATCAGGCCGTGCATTTCGCCGCTGTCCTCGTTACGGAACAAAGTAGAGGTTTCGCCCAAGCGCATCGGCAACTCACGATAGGAACGCTGACGGTTCAGGAAAACCTGATATTGGAACGGGCAGGTCATAGGACGCAGAGCGAAGCATTCTTTAGTTTCGTCATGCGGGTCGCCCAAGATGAACATGCCGTCAAGATAATGATCCCAGTGACCGGAAATACGGTACAGGTCGCGTTTTGCCATCAGCGGAGTCTTGGTCAGCAGATAGCCGCGTTTTTGTTCCACATCCTCAACCCAACGTTGCAGCAGTTGGATTACACGTGCACCTTTCGGCAGCAGGATAGGCAGACCTTGGCCGATATAATCAACAGTAGTGAAGTATTCCAGATCACGGCCAAGTTTGTTATGGTCACGCTTCAAAGCCTCTGCCTGCTGTTCCAGATATGCATCCAGCTCTTCCTTCTTCGGGAAAGCGATACCATAGATACGTTGCAGCATCTTGCGGTTGGAATCACCACGCCAGTAAGCGCCGGTAGCAGAGGTCAGCTTAATAGCGTTGCCTTTAATACGGCCAGTGGAGTCAAGATGCGGACCTGCACACAGATCAGTGAAGTCGCCTTGTTTGTAGAAGCTGATAACCGCATCCTCAGGCAGGTCGTTAATCAGTTCAACTTTATAAGGTTCTTCTTTTTCTTCCATGAATTTTACAGCCTCTGCACGCGGCAGTTCAAAGCGCTCTAATTTCAGCTTTTCTTTGCAGATTTTACGCATTTCGCCTTCCAGTGCAGCAAGATCCTCCGGAGTGAACGGAGCCGGAGTATCGAAATCATAATAGAAACCGTTGTCAATGCTCGGGCCAATGGCCAGCTTAACATCGGGATGAAGTCTCTTCATAGCCTGCGCCAGCACATGGGAGCAGGTATGCCAATAGGTTTGGCGGTATTCCTTGTTTTCAAAGCTAAATTTGTTTTCCTCAGACATTTTTGTTTCCTCCTAACATGATGTATCGTAAACAGTGCAGTCCGGGCAAAAAATAAACCCCGGTCCCACACCAAAGGGACGGAGTTATCCGCGGTTCCACCCTCATTGACATATGTAGTGACATATGCCCACTCGGTACCGTTAACGCCGGTAATACGGACTGGCATACTTGCTTGCGCGTTCCGCAGTCAGTTTGAAGGCGGTGCGCCCTTTGCTTTTCCCCTGCTGCTCTCAGCCAACGACAGCATTTTCTGTGGAGTAGGTGCAACGGCAATTCCTTCGCATTACTGTTAATATTTTTACTTACTCGTTTATTATAGCACACCGGCAATGCTTGTCAAGCTTCCACTGGAAAAAACTTTTATTTCATAGTATAATAAGAAAATAAATTCTTCTACTTGTAAACATGCCAAATAACGAGTCCTTTGTGCATGTATATTAACCTTTATAAAACGTATATATTCAGAACTGTTAATAATCAAGGAGGCGTACGCATGGCAAAATTCACATTTCGGCACCATAAGCTGGCAGCAGCCATCTGCACAGCTGCTTTACTGCTGCCGGTTTCCGTCCAGGCCAAACGCCTGACTATTCTTTATGTACCCTTAGATAACAGACCTGTCTGCTCCGCCTATGTACAGCAGACAATGGAGGCTGCAAACTGTAAAATTATTCTGCCGCCTGAAAAATATATTGCCACTAACGAAAAAAACGGTAATCCCGAAGCTATCTGGGACTGGCTGGAGCACAAGGCTCCCAAGGCCGATGCCGCAGTTATCAGCACAGACAGCCTTGTTTACGGCGGCCTTGTCGGCTCGCGCACGCACAACGTAAGCCAGGAGGAGCTGCAAAAGCGCGTTAATCATCTTTACAAGCTGAAAACTACCCTGCCGATAAAGCTATATGCTTTTTCAACGATTATGCGCACCCCACGCGCCAGCAAAGGGCGCGTAGAGCCGCCCTACTACAGCACCATAGGCCCAAGTATCTTTGCCTACAGCCAGCTGCTTGACAAACAGGACCAGGGTAAGCTGTCGCCTGCGGAAAAGCTGACGATGCAGTCACTGGAGCGCAACATGAAAAAAGCTGAGCTGGGCGACTGGCTGGAGCGCCGTGAAAAGAATCTGCTTATCAATCAGGAGCTTACACGTATGGCCCGCAACGGCAAATTTCATTATTTAGCCATCGGCAAGGATGATAACGCCCCCCTTTCCGCTACGCACATGGAAGGACGCAAAATCAGCCTCAGCACCTTTGATATGAGCAGGGACTGCTTCCAGATTTTAGACGGTGTAGATCAGCTCGGCCTGCTTTTAATCGCCCGTGCCTACAATGAGGCCAACGGCACCAAGCCTTCCGTCTATCCCCTGTACAGCGTAGGGGCCGGTGCCTCTACCCTGCCCCAGTACAGCGATGCACGCCTGCAGGACAGCGTACCGCAGCAGATTATCGCTGCGGGTGCAGTACAGGCACAATCCGCTGACAACGCCGACCTTATTTTGGCACTCAATACGCCGCAGGACGGTATCGTCAAGGATTCCACAGCAGACGACAATCAGCCCTTCGCATCTGCCGGCAACAAAAATTTTGTTGGAATCCTGGGGCAGCTGCTCCGTTCCGGGCGTAACGTTTCCCTGGCCGATATCAGCTATTCCAACGGTGCGGACAACGGCTTTATGAGCCTGCTAGCCAACAGCATCAACCTGCAGCCGTTAGCAGCCTACAACGGCTGGAATACCGCTGACAACGCCGTAGGCTATGCCATCGCCCAAGGACTTATCGCCCGCGATATGAGCAGTGAAGCACGCAGCAGACTGCTGCGCCAGCGCCTTATCGACGACTGGTTTTACCAAAGCAATGCCCGCCGCAGCATTTCCAACGAGCTGGAAAAGCATAACCGCGAGGATTTGAAATATGATCTTGCTACAGAAGAAAAAAACATCCTGCAGCAGATTACCGCCGACTGCCAAAGCATGGCCAACAGCTATTCTATAACAAGAGGCACAAGATTTACCCTCTCCTTCCCCTGGAAGCGTTTATTCGAGGTAGACGTAGAAATAAAAAAATAAAAAACCAAAGCGCAGAGAAGTTCAGTCAAATGCTGAAAGCTCTGCGCTTTTTTATGTGCATCAGCTCAATATATCGAAACTTAAATTTTTCAGGCAACAAAAATCCCCGTCACTTTCGTGACGGGGATTGATTTGCATTTGTGACGAAGCACATGGTGCTTTATTCGTCTTCAGTTCCAATAACCAGGCTGGCGAGAAAGTGCCAGAGGCGAGGAACGGATGCCGCCGGCGTACTTCTAGTACGTCAAGGCATTTGTGACGAAGCACATGGTGCTTTATTCGTCAGACTGGTATTATTTGCCGGGGAAGAACGGCCATACCATCGGGATAACAACCAGGGATACTACGAAAGCTACCAGAACCAGGCCGGTACCAGCTTTTACATAGTCCATGAATTTGTATCCGCCAGGGCCAAGTACCAGAGTGTTCGGAGGAGTACCTACCGGAGTTGCGAATGCGCAAGATGCTGCAACAGCGATAGCCATCAGAACTGCTTTCGGGTCAGCGCCCAGGTTTTTAGAAATTGCAATACCGATCGGGCACAGCAGAGCTGCGGATGCGGTGTTGGACATGAACTGAGTCAGGCCGCAGGACAGGATGAACAGAACTGCGGTTACAACCAACGGAGAAGGAGAGCCGCCCATCAGGCTAACGGTCCATTCAGCGATGAGTTTGCCAGCGCCAGTTTTATCCATAGCGGTGGATACAGGCATCATACCTGCGAACAGGAAGATGGTTACCCAGTCGATAGAAGCATAAGCTTGTTTTTCAGTCAAGCAACCGGTCAGTACGCAAACCAGAGCGCCGATGATAGCAGCCATCTCAAGGGTTACGCCTTTGATACCCAGTGCCATTACGATAACAACTGCCAGCAGGATAATACCGGAGATAATCATTTTCTTGGAATCGGTGCTGTTAGCTTCGATTTCCTGTTCGATCTCCTGATCAGCATCAAGCTCAACCTTCGGGAGCAGATGTTTACCGATGAACATCATGTACAGCATACCAGCAATAGATACCGGAATACCGATCCATGCGAATTCGAAGAAGCCGAATGCAGGAAGACCAGCAGCGGTCATTGCACCAGTTGCAATGATGTTAGGAGGTGTACCAACCATGGTGATGATACCGCCCCAACCGCAGGCAAATGCCAAAGGCATTAACTGACGGGAAGCAGGAATCTTAGCTGCAGAGCAGATACCTAATGCTACAGGCAACAGGCAAGCTGCAGTACCAGTGTTGGAAAGCACGGAAGAAAGTACGGTACCAACAATCATCAAGCCAAACATCAGGCTGTTTTCACCGGTGCCGCACAGATGAACTACTTTGTTACCGATAGCCTGAGCTAAACCGGTGTAGAACATTGCTGCACCAACAACGAACATGCCGGCGAACAGGACAACGGTGGAGTTAGACAAGCCGCTAAATACTTGTTTAGCAGGAATCAGGCCTAACAGGCCGCACGCAATAGCGCCAGCGGTTGCAGTAATTGCCAAAGGAATGAGTTCGGTTACGAAGAATAACGCAACTACTGCCAAGAGGATTAAACACTTAATTGCAGGGGACATTTTAAGTTCCTCCTTTGTAAAAAAATTTTATATACAATGTCATCTGGACATTATATAACTTTAATTATAGCTTTGTGAAAGTACATGTCAAAGCAATCTTTTTTACTTTATTAAGTATTGTTATTTGCTTTGTTGAATTTATAATAACAGCATTTTTTCTGCGCTTCTGTTGCACAAGCAACACATTTTTTAGCACCAGCTCTTCATATTCCATATATGACCACGCTATCATAAATCTCTAGGCGTTATTTTTTTCTTTTAGAATTAACTGCATATATTTTAAAATCCCTTTTATCAACTGTATTTCACCCAACTCTCTCATTTTTATTAAAGCAAAAATGCCATGCAATAACGCACGGCATTTTTACCACTTTCTTTAGTTTTTTAAGTAAAGTAAGTACTAATTTGTCAAAATATTACATTCAACTCACTTGCCCGGGAAGAACGGCCATACGATAGGAATTACAATCAAGGATACGATGAAGCATACGATAACCAGACCGGTACCTGCTTTAACATAGTCCATGAATTTGTAGCCGCCAGGGCCAAGAACCAGAGTATTCGGAGGAGTACCTACCGGAGTTGCGAATGCGCAGGATGCTGCAACAGCGATTGCCATGATAACAGCCTTCGGGTCAGCGTTAAGCTGTTTTGCAATTGCTACACCAATCGGGCACAGCAGAGCTGCAGACGCGGTGTTGGACATGAACTGAGTAAGGATGCAGGAGAGTGCAAACAGTACAGCAGTTACAACCATCGGAGAAGGATCGCCGCCCATCAGACCAACAGTCCATTCAGCAATGAGCTTGCCGGCGCCGGTTTTATCCATAGCGGTGGATACAGGCATCATACCTGCGAACAGGAAGATGGTTACCCAGTCGATAGAAGCATAAGCTTGTTTTTCAGTCAAGCAACCGGTCAGTACGCAAACCAGAGCGCCGATGATAGCAGCCATCTCAAGGGTTACGCCTTTGATACCCAGTGCCATTACGATAACAACTGCCAGCAGGATAATACCGGAGATAATCATTTTCTTGGAATCGGTGCTGTTAGCTTCGATTTCCTGTTCGATCTCCTGATCAGCATCAAGCTCAACCTTCGGGAGCAGATGTTTACCGATGAACATCATGTACAGCATACCAGCAATAGATACCGGAATACCGATCCATGCGAATTCGAAGAAGCCGAATGCAGGAAGACCAGCAGCGGTCATTGCACCAGTTGCAATGATGTTAGGAGGTGTACCAACCATGGTGATGATACCGCCCCAACCGCAGGCAAATGCCAAAGGCATTAACTGACGGGAAGCAGGAATCTTTGCTGCGGAGCAGATGCCTAATGCTACAGGCAGCAAGCAGGCCGCAGTACCGGTGTTGGAGAGCACGGAAGACAGTGCAGTGCCGACAATCATCAGACCAAACATCAGGCTGTTTTCACCGGTTCCGCACAGGTGTACAACTTTGTTACCGATGGACTGTGCCAAACCGGTGTAAAACATCGCTGCACCTACGACAAACATGCCGGCAAACAATACTACGGTAGAATTGGATAAGCCGCTAAAAACTTGCTTAGCAGGCAATAACCCCAACAGACCGCAGGCGATAGCACCGGCAGTAGCAGTGATTGCTAATGGAATAAGTTCGGTAATGAAAAATAATGCAACCACAGCCAACAGAATCAAACACTTAATAGCAGGGGACATAACAGTTTCCTCCTTTTATAAGTTTTTACGTAATGTATAAATATAACTTATCACAGTTTATTTCTACATTCCCGTTGTCTTAATATTATCCTAAAAGCATCAACCTATGTGTGACTTAAGCAACATTTTTAACTGTTTTTCAGAATATTTTAAATGATTTTATTTACATTATATTTATTTAATTTTTTAAAGTTATTTTTAGCACCTATAGCATCGATATTATCCGCCTAGGTACTAAAAAAATATAACGTATTATAAGCTGTCAACACTTTCATTCTTATCATATTTCCCCGCCTGCATAACAGCAGAAGGCCGCTGCGCTTTTACAGCAACAGCGACCTTTCTGCCATTGTTTGATTCAGAGTGTCGTCTAATATGGGAGCATTAAGGGAAGAACGGCCATACCATCGGAATAACAATCAAGCTTACAACAAAGCATACCAGCACCAGACCAGTTCCGCATTTCACATAGTCCATAAATTTGTAGCCGCCGGGACCAAGCACCAGAGTACAAGGCGGAGTGCCAACGGGAGTTGCGAATGCGCAGGATGCAGCAACAGCAATCGCCATTACAACAGCCTTGGGATCTGCATTCAGCTGTTTAGCAATCGCTATACCAATCGGGCACAGCAACGCAGCAGAAGCGGTGTTGGACATGAACTGTGTCAGGAAGCAGGAGATGGAAAACAGTACTATCGTTACAATAAGCGGTGTAGGTTCGCCGCCCATCAGTCCTACTGCCCAGTTAGCAATCAGCTTGCCTGCGCCGGTTTTATCCATTGCAGTGGATACAGGCATCATGCCCGCAAACAGGAAGATGGTTACCCAGTCGATGGAGGAATAAGCCTGTTTTTCAGTCAGGCAACCGGTAAGTACGCATACAAGAGCACCGATAATAGCAGTCATTTCCAAGCTGATAAACTTAAAATCCAAGGCCATTACGATTACGCAGACCAACAGTATCATACCGGAAATCATTTGCTTTTTCTTATCATGGGTAGTAGCTTCAATTTCCTGTTCGATTTCCTGATCCGCATCAAGCTCTGCCTTCGGCAGCAGATACTTGCCAATCAGCAGCATATAGAGAATACCTGCTACAGATAGAGGAATACCAATCCAGGCAAATTCAAAGAAGCTGAACCCCGGCAAACCGGCAGCTGTCAGAGCGCCACTGCCGATAATATTAGGCGGTGTACCTACCAGAGTAATAATGCCGCCCCAACCGCAAGCATATGCCATCGGCAACAGCTGGCGGGACGCAGGGTTTTTGGAAGCAGCACAGATACCAAGTGCTACCGGCATCAGACAAGCGCAGGTACCGGTGTTGGAGAGAACAGAAGAAAGAGCAGTTCCGACAAGCATTAAGCCAAGCATCAGGCTGTTTTCACCGGTTCCAAAAATATGCACTACCTTTTCACCGATAGCCTGAGCTAAACCGGTGTAGAACATTGCCGCGCCAACCACGAACATGCCGGCAAACAGTACTACAGTAGAATTAGAGAGACCGCTGAAAACCTGCTTGGCCGGAATCAGACCCAACAAGCCGCAGGCAACAGCGCCGCCGATTGCAGTAATTGCCAAGGGTATAATTTCAGTTACAAAGAACAAAGCAATTACCGCTAACAGAATTAAACATTTGATTGCGGGGGACATAAGCAATACCTCCTTTTAATCTTTTTCCGAAAGTCATACAGCAATGAAATCTTATATGCTCTTCCGTTGATTTTATGATAGCATTTCATCCCATTTTTACGCTGTAGCCTAGGAAACAAATTTATTATATTTTACATAATATTTTTTCATATTTTAGTTTCTAAATTCCATAATTTTTATTGTATTTTTGTTTATAAACTTACGTATCTTATTTTAATTACTTAAGCGCTGTTTTTCAGCTGTTCAGGTACTAATTTCAGCAAGTGTTCAAGACAATAAAAAAAGACACCTTCACGGTGCCTTTCTTAATAAATATATACTTATTATTCCGTATGAGAATGCTCCAAAATCTCAAATGTATTCTTCTCAAAGCTGATAAGTCCGTCAGCACGCATGCGCGCCAGCTCCCTGGTCAAAGCACTGCGGTCGGCATCCAGATAATTAGCCAAATCGGTACGGTTGAAAGGAATAGTAAATTTATCACTGCCATTGTACCGGGCTTCCTGCTCAAGATAAGCCATAATCTTACCGCGCAAGGTCTTTTTGCAAAGAATTTCCGTTTTCTCAATCAGGCGTGTATTATTGTCTGCCAGAATCGAAACGATATTGCACATCAGACGTCTGTTGGTTTCATTGTGATTGCTGCCGTCAAACAGCATTCTTCCCAAAGGAAGCATCAGAATCTCGCTGTCGCTTGCCGCAAAATAGCTTACCACACTGCGGTCACTCAGCTTGCCCAGGTAGTTTTCCGCAAAAACATCGCCTGCGCTCAAATTGGCAATAATGGATTTTTCACCCCAGATATCCTCTTTGATCATCTGAACGGTGCCTTCCATGACAACGCATAAATTTTCGATGCAGTCACCTGCCAGATAAATATAGTCAGATTTAGGAAAATGCTTAATCAGTCCATGAAACTTATGCAGAATCTCGTTAATCTCGTCTCTGCCTAAGCCTTTAAACAACGGTATATCATGATAATTCGGTGCAAACATTTTTACTGCCATATTATCACCAGCCTTCTATTTCATATTAGTTATTCCACATCCTTATTATCCCAAATTAAAATACATATGTAAATATTATGTAACTAAAGTAAACGTTTAGTAATTTTGTTGCTCACGCAACATTTTTCCTGATTTTCAAAACTGTGAAAAAGTCCCTAAAACTGCGCTTTTATGCGATATCCGGCTTCACTTACAAAACTTACAAAATTATTCTTTTCTGAGATGTTTTGTAAATAAAGAAAGCGCTTGCAAACTGTTAAAACGTTGCTATGGCAACGCCTGCAAATTGTCGCACAATTTATAATATAACCATAATAACCTTAAGACATTTGCTGGGACGTTGTTCCTTATACCAATTGCTTTACCGGTACATTTTGAGGGAAGTGTACCGGGATTTTTTTTTGCATTATGAGCATCAGCCGGTATATGAGGATTGCCCACTGTATAGACAAGAAAGCGCAGACTGTCCACCAGCCTGCGCTTTTTTATATCTGACTAATCTATAAATGTTGTCTTTAACCGAACATAGCCGCAATCGCCTGCTCCAATGTTTTGACACGCACAATCTGTGCCTTGACAGACGGCAGCTGCAGCTTGCTGTCCGGTACAATGAATTTGCTGAAGCCCAGATTAACGCCATCCATAATCCTGCGCTCGGGCGCGCTGACGCGGCGCACCTCGCCTGTAAGACCAACCTCACCAAAGACGAGGATACCCTTAGGCAGAGGCCTGTTACGATAGCTGGAAACAAGCGCTGCCGCTACCGCCAAATCTGCCGCCGGCTCATTAACCTTCATGCCACCAACTACGTTGACATAAGCATCATAAATGCCAAAGTCTAAGCCAAAACGTTTTTCCAGAATCGCCAGCAGCATATTCACTCTGTTATAATCAAAGCCTACTGCCGTACGTCTTGGCATGCCGTAGGGAGTTTTAGCTACCAGCGCCTGGATTTCTGCCATAATCGGCCTATTGCCTTCCATGCAGGCACCGATAACACTGCCTGCTGCTTCACCATCTCTGTCCTCCAAAAACAGACCGGCAGGATTTGCTACCTCCTGCAGACCGCCCGCCTCCATAGAGAAAATTCCGCTTTCGCTCGTACTGCCGAAGCGGTTTTTTAATGCACGCAGAACGCGGAAGGAATAGGAACGGTCCCCCTCAAACTGCAGCACCACGTCCACCATATGCTCCAATAGGCGCGGTCCGGCGATAGTGCCGTCCTTAGTAACGTGACCGATGAGCAACACCGCAATGCCCGTACTTTTGGCAAACTGCAGCAGCTTAGCCGTACACTCACGCACCTGGCCAACACTGCCGGCAGCAGTCTGCAGTTCCGGGTTATACATAGTCTGAATACTGTCGATAATCAGAAGCTGTGGCTTCAAGGCATTCGCCTGTGCTAAAATAGCATCCAAATCCGTTGCCGTAAGAATCAGCAGGTTATCATTGGCCTGCGCTCCGCCCAAGCGGACGGCACGCATTGCAGTCTGCTCCTCCGATTCCTCGCCGCTGACATACAGCACCTTTATTCCCTGTTGCCCGAAGCGCAGGCCTGCGTCCAGCAAAATCGTAGATTTGCCGATGCCCGGCGTGCCTCCAAGCAGTACAAGGCTGCCAGGAACGACACCACCGCCCAACACACGGTCAAATTCACGGATGCCTGTTGCCAGACGTTCTACCTTCGTTTGGGCAACACTAGCGATAGTACGCGGCCGCAGCTTTTCGTTATTAGCTGGCAAATAGCTTTTACTTGCCTTGGCAGTCACTTCTGCCTCCTCCACCAGCGTATTCCAGCCGCCGCATTCCGGGCAGCGTCCTAGCCACGAGGAAGCAACATAACCGCATTCCTGGCAGACAAATCTGCTCTTAGTTCTGGCCATGCTGCGGCTCCTTTCCGCTGCTTACGGCAGCAGTCTGTTCATCTGTCACCGGCAGCTCCAACAAAAACTGTGCTCCCTCAATCGCCGTATGAAAATCCATTTTTTTATCTGCAGCCTCGGCAATAATCTTGTCACCGCTTTGGAATTTTCCTGCCAGGAACAAATCGCTCAACGGATCCTCCACCAGCTTACGCAAAGCTCGGCGCAGTGGACGCGCTCCGTACTTGCTGTCACTGCCTTCCTTCAGCAGCAGCTCGCGTGCCGGAGCGGTAAGCTCGATGCTGAGGCCGTTGCCTGCCAGACGCTGGTTCAGCTCACGCAGCATATTGTCGGCAATCAGCTCCAGCTCCTGTCTGCCCAAGGAATTAAAGACAAGGATTTCGTCCACACGGTTCAAAAATTCCGGACGGAACACGTTCTTGATTTCAGCGAGCACCTGCTCCTTGCGGTTCTTGCGCTCGCCTGCCTCGTTGCCGGCAAAGCCCAGCGGTCTGGTATTGGCCAGCTGCTGTGCGCCGACGTTGCTCGTCATAATCAGCACGGCATTACGGAAGTCTACCGTGCGTCCCTGACCGTCGGTCAGACGGCCATCATCCATAATCTGCAGCAGCAGATTAAACACATCCGGATGTGCCTTTTCGATTTCATCCAAAAGCACTACACAGTAAGGCTTACGGCGTACCGCATCCGTCAGCTGTCCGCCCTCGTCATAGCCTACATAGCCTGGAGGTGCGCCAATCAGGCGTGCTGTGGTGTGCTTTTCCATGTATTCCGACATATCGAAGCGCAACATAGCACGTTCATCGCCAAACAGCTCCTGTGCCAATGCCTTCGCCAGCTCAGTTTTGCCTACACCGGTAGGACCGAGGAACAGGAAGGAACCGACAGGTCTGTTTTTGTCCTTAAAGCCTGCGCGGGCACGGCGAACAGCTCTGCTTACCGCGCTCACAGCCTCATCCTGACCGATAACACGCTTGTGCAGACGTTGCTCCAGCTGCAACAGACGGCTGCTTTCGGTTTCGGTCAAGCGTGTCAGCGGAATACCGGTCCAGGAAGCAACAACCTCAGCCACATCCTCCGCAGTTACCGGCTGCTTCATGGCCACCTCGGCCAAGGCTGCCGCCAGCTGCGTCTGCAGCTCGGCCTCGTTATCACGCAACTCCGCTGCCTTTTCGTAATCCTGCTGTTCTACAGCCTCTTCCTTTTCCATCTGCAGATATTCCAGCTGCTCCTGCAGCTCTCTTGCCGGCGCAGATTTTTTATACAGTTTGATACGCAGACGGGCACAGGCCTCATCCATCAGGTCAATAGCCTTATCAGGCAGATTTCTGTCCGTAATATAGCGGTCACTCAGCTCCACCGCAGCCTTAACAGCCTCCGGCTGAATCTTCAGCTTGTGGAATTCCTCATAACGCTTGCGCAGTCCCAACAGCATCGCTTCGCTGATTTCCGCACTCGGTACATCAACAAGCACTGGTTGGAAGCGTCTTTCCAGCGCCGCATCCTTTTCGATATGCTTGCGGTATTCATCAACAGTTGTTGCACCGATAACCTGCAGCTCTCCACGCGCCAGCGCCGGTTTGATAATATTGGCAGCATCGATACTGCCCTCGGCACTGCCTGCACCGATAATGGTATGCAGCTCGTCGATAAAGAGAATAATCCGCTTATCGTCACGCACCAGCTTTAGTATTTCCTTCATGCGGTCTTCAAATTCACCGCGATATTTTGCACCTGCCACCAGCATTCCCAGCTCCAGCGAAAAAATAATTTTCCGCTGCAGAAACTCAGGTACGTCACCCTTGATAATCTTTTGCGCCAGGCCTTCGGCAATAGCGGTTTTACCCACACCAGCCTCGCCGATAATTACCGGGTTATTTTTTGTTCTGCGGCATAAAATCTGGATAAGGCGTTCAACCTCCTTATCACGGCCGATAACAGGATCAATTTTACCACGGCTGGCCTCCAGGTTCAGATTACGTCCGTAGCCTGAAAGAACCTCCAGAACATCAGCCTGTTTTTCTTCTGCCTGACGACCCTGCTGATTTCTGCCCGGCACAGCCTTGCGCTGCTCATCCAGTGCCTGCACCAGCTTCTTGACAGCGGCCAGCGTAATCTTAAACTTCTGCAGTACCTGATAGGCAATGCCGTCGCCAGCTGCCAGCAAGCCTACAAGCAGCTGCTCACTGCCGACATATTCCTGCTCCAGCTCCTGCGCATTCTCTGCCGCACGCTCCATTACACGCTGCGCGCGTTGGCTGTACTGCGGCAGCTTGGACTGCTTGCTGCCCTTGTCCAGCCAGCTCTCCAGCTCTGTCTTCATCTCATCGAGATTATTATGTAATTTATGCAGCAGCTTTTTGCCGGTACAATCCTGTATCGTCAAAATGCCCCACAAAATATGCTCCGTACCTATATGCTCGCTGCCGCAGTCCAAAGCCTTCGTGGTAGCCAGCTCCAGCACCTTAGCCGCAGCCTCACTGAAGCCCTCGCGGGTAACCTTTTTCTTGGGCTTACGTCCTGCGCCCTTCAGCATTTCATCCAAAAAGCGTTTGGCTCCCTCCGGTGTCAGCGGCATATCGCCCATACCCATAGGAAGATAATCCTTAGCGCAGTCACCGCAAAGCCACTTATCAATCTGTTTATCACCTACCAGGCATACCATGTGCATGATAGCCTGTTTTTTATGACAATTTTCACAAAGCATTTCTTCACCTCCGTCCGGTGCTGTGCAGCAAGCCTACAGCCTGCTGCAATATTTCCTTCTTCTTATCCTCATCGGCGTCGATAATCTGCAGCATATACTGCAGTAAAGCTCCTTCCCTTGCTGTAATCATCTTCTGCTGCAGCAAATGCTGCACCAGCTGCAATGCTGTAGGCGGCTTGGGTGTTTCTGCCGCAGGCTGCATACGTACAATGCGTACAAAACCGCCGCTGCCGCGCCTTGACTCCACCATAAAGCCACGCTCCGGCGTAAACCGCGTACTGAGCACATAGCTTATCTGCGAAGGAGCGCAGGACAAGCGCTCAGCCAGCTCATTGCGCTGCACAAGCACAGTATCCTCATGCTCACGCAGCAATTCACCTATAATAAAGCTTTCAATTGCATCCGCTAAATTTTTCATAGTTACTCACCTTGATTATATATTTGAATATATTATATTTGACTTTTCGACTTTAGGCAAGTGAAAAATCTATGGCAGAAAAAAGCATAAAAAAAAGACTACCGCAACCATACTCAGTCACGGCAATCTTTACCATTAAATTGATTAACCCTTAATAGTCTTCAGCATCTGCATAGCCTGCACGATATCCTGCATAGTGAAATTCTCCAGAGAAGTCGCTGCAGTTTCTTTCTTTGCTTTTTCTTCACCAAATACTATCTCATCAATACCACAATTAAAAATATTCGTCATCTTAACCAGATTTTCCAAGGTCAGACCGGCACGCCCGCTTTCGATATTACTCATATGGGTTTGCGATACACCTATACTTTTAGCCAACTCAGTCTGATAAATATTATTCTTCAAACGCAATGTTTTGATACGTAGACCAACAGCCTTATAATCCACTTGCTTTGCCATATTAGCTCATCCCCTAACTATTTGCTGATATAGTGATGCCAGCTACATCCTACTGCTTGTGAAATGACCTTCTACATAACCGCACCCTATATAATATAACACAGCATTCTTTCAGAACCATTTCCTGAAAAGCTACCCCCTCTCCCGGAACCGGCGCTCTATTCGCACTTTAATTGTCCTTTTAACGAATACTTAAACCAGCTTACCTAATTATATTATACACCTCTTTAAGGCATTATGCAATAATAATAATTAATATTTTAAGGCAATTAAGTTGCATACAAACTTTTCTCCTTCTTATTCTCATTGTTTGAAAACAAAAACCATCTCTGTTTTATAAATAATTCTCTATGATTTTTTAATTGTAAAAAACAGTATAGTTCACAATAGTTTTGCAATTTCTTTGCCTTTTTGCCTTTTTGACTTTTCATGAATTGACAGCAGTAAAGCTTTCTTTTACAATTAAATTAAACAGGCTGTACATGCCTGCCTGATGTCCGTTAATACGAAAGGAGCTATAAAAATGAGTAAAGGTATTTTAGGTGTTATAGTCGCTATTGTCATTATGGCCGCTATGTTCTTCAGCAGCTATAACGGTCTTGTAAGCATGAACGAAAACGTTACCGGCAAATGGTCGCAGGTGGAAAACCAGCTGCAGCGCCGTAACGATTTAATCCCTAATCTGGTAAATACCGTCAAAGGCTATGCAGCACACGAAACAGAGGTATTCAAGGCTGTGTCCGATGCCCGCGCTAAGCTTGGCGGTGCCAAAACCGTAGCAGAAACAACTGCAGCCAACAATGAAATGAACAGTGCTCTGAGCCGTCTGCTGGTTGTTGCCGAAAATTACCCGGATTTGAAGGCCAACACCAACTTCCAGCAGCTGCAGGATGAGCTGGCAGGTACCGAAAACCGTATCGGCGTAGCACGTAAAGACTACAATGATGCGGTACAGTCCTACAACGCAAAAATCAAATCTCTGCCTACCTCTTTATACGCCGGTGCCTTCGGCTTTACTGCTAAGGATTACTTCAAGGCAGATGCAGCTGCCCAAAAGGTACCGCAGGTTAAATTTTAAGCAGATAATCCCGCTAGCTGCAAGCTGCTGACGGAGGGATAATAATGAAACGTTTTATAATCTGCCTGCTGCTTATCCTGCAGACTTTCTTTGCCGCTTACGCCGGCGCCGCGCCTGCCATTCCGCCGCGACCAGCGGCCGGCAGCGGCATTTACGTACAGGACAACGCCGGTGTCATCTCTGAAGAGGATAAACAGCAAATGCTCAGCTTGGGCGCTGAGCTTGACAACAAAACAACAGCACAGCTGGCAGTACTGACAATCAACACTCTTGACGGCGAGCCTATTGAGGATTACGCTCTGGAGGTTCTGCGTCAATGGGGCATTGGCAGCAAGGAGCAGAATAACGGTGCGCTCATTGTCGTCGCCGTCAAGGACAGACGCTCGCGCATTGAAGTTGGCTATGGTCTGGAAGGCTCGTTGCCTGACGGTCTTACCGGACGCATCCAGGACCAGTATATGATTCCTTACTTCAAGGACGGTAATTACAGCAAGGGTATTTTGCAGGGCTATAAGGCTGCCGCAGCCAAAATTGCCCAAGGCTATAATACGGAGCTGAGCGGGGTGAAATATCAGCCTCCCGCTTCCCAACCGCAAAAAAATACAGGCTCCGGCCTGGATGATTTGCTGTTTGCTTTGGGAGTAATCGGGTTTCTTATTGTTGATAATCTTTTACTTGGCGGCTTTTTTACGCGCATCCTGCTGCTGCTGATTTTCCGCGGCGGTGGGCGCGGCGGAGGAGGCCGAGGCTTCGGCGGCGGCAGCGGTGGTGGCGGCGGTTCGTCCCGCAGCTGGTAAAAGCAATATAAAACCAAATCAACTGCATCACTTTTCGGTGGTGCAGTTTTTTTATGCTAACTTTACAGTTAGCCGACAATACAGCCACAATGCTAAAACTCCTGCCAAGGCACAATACCCAGGCAGGAGTTTATATCATTTTATATTATTAAACGAAATTCGGCAGTTATACCATGCCTCTGATTTTCATTGCTTCTTCCAGGCTGCCCAAAGCAACCATGTAAGCAGCAACACGCAGCGTTACATTATACTTTTTAGCTTTTTCATAAACCGCCTTAAAGGCCTTGCGCATCAATGCGTTCTGCTTTTCAATAACCTCTTCCTCCGGCCAGAAGTAACGGTACAGATTCTGTACCCATTCAAAATAGCTTACGGTTACACCGCCGCCGTTGGCCAAAATATCAGGAATAACCATAACACCTTTGGCCTCCAGAATATCGTCAGCCTCCGGTGTAGTAGGTCCGTTCGCACCCTCGCAGATAATGCTTGCCTGTACAGCCGCCGCATTCTCTGCAGTAAGCTGCAGCTCAATAGCGCAAGGCGCCAGCACGGTAACCTCCATCGCCAACAGCTCAGCATTGGTAATCGCTTTACTGCCAGGATAGCCTACTACGCTGCCTGTTTTCTTGACATATGCATCTACATCATAGCAATCAAAACCATCTTCTTTGAAGATAGCGCCGTAAACATCACTCAAGGCAATAACCTTAACACCTGCATCACAGAACAGCTTGGCAGTCCAGCTGCCTACGTTGCCGAAGCCCTGCACGGCAGCAGTTGCCTCATAGGGTTGAATTCCCTGCAGCTTCAGCGCTTCCAATGCAGCAACAACAACGCCGCGTCCGGTAGCAGCAGTACGTCCCAAGGAGCCGCCTACGCTGATTGCCTTGCCTGTAATAAAGCCAGGCTCATATTGACCGTTCAGCTTGCTGTATTCATCCATCATCCATCCCATAATCTGAGCATTAGTATTCATATCAGGTGCCGGGATATCACGTTTTTCACCGATAATCGGTGCAATTTTATCTATATAACCGCGTGTCAGACGCTCAAGCTCAGCTTTTGAAAGCTTTGCCGGATCTACGATAATACCGCCCTTGCCGCCACCATAGGGCAAACCGGCTACGGCACATTTACAGGTCATCCAAAAGGCAAGCGTCTTTACCTCATCCATGCTTACATTCTGATGATAGCGCACACCGCCTTTTGCTGGGCCAAGGATTGTGCTGTGCTGGCTGCGATAGCCGGTAAATACTTTTGTAGTACCGTCATCCATTTTTACAGGAATAGAAACTTCCAAAGTACGTTCGGGAACCGCAATAATAGCTGCTGCACCTGCATCAAGCTCCATTGTCTCAATCGCTTTATTCAGTGGAATTTGGGCCATTTCAAAAATATTCATAATCAAGCCTCCTTGCTTTCCAAAAGGATATAACCCCATATCCGTACTCTTATTATATCGTGTACACTATTCACTGTCTACAGAAATTTATGTAATTTTTTTAATGTTTTAAAGCTTTTTTACTTACAAAACTGCTTTGTTTACAGTAAAAACGCCAGCGAAGCCGCCGGCGTTTTACTTTAGTCTATTATAGGGAACTCGTCATATACTCTGCCAAAATCAATTCCACCAATAATTTTATTCTTGTACTGCTCGCGAATAGCCCGCTCGCCCTCCTCCATATGCTTGGATGTTATGCCATAGCGACGCGACAGCCACACCTCTACAAAGGCCGAAAGATTATCGCAGCCTTTGAGCACACTGCCGTCAATTGCATGGAAGCCCGGCTTGTTGTACTTGCTGCTAATCTCTTCAATACTCGTATGTACTACCTTGCCGTCAATTCTGACACGATTGGAAAATTCATCCTGCGTATAATACAGAATATCCTCATGCCAGGTATAAGGCAAGAGCGGCAGGATCTTTTCAGCTACCATACGCTCTTCCATACGCTTAATCAGCTCATCAAGGCCCGGTACACTGCGTTTGACCGGTGAAATAATATCGCGTGTCAGCACCTCCGGCAAATCGTGGAAAAGGCCGCAGAGGAAATCGCCCACGATACGCTCATCACAGGCTCCCAGCTTAACTGCGCAAAAATAACCCATAATCGCTACCAACAGTACATGCCCCATAACAGAGGTTTCAGGAACACGCGGCGACTGCGCCCAACGCTTTTGGAAGCGAAGTTGGCCGACAAGATCGATAAACTTGCTGCTCTTACCCTTCAGCGCCAGCTTCTTTACTGCCGCCAAATCGTAATGATCCTCCAGCTCGTTTTCTATAACAGCCTTGGTATCCTCACTGCCGTAAATACCCTCATTAAAGTGATATATCAGCTCAAATTCCCATTTTGTTGCCAGATAATGGGCAGCGCGTAAAATCTTTTTTTCCATAGCGCAGTATTGCGGGTCCTCAAAATAGAGCTGCATTTTTTCCATAAAATCTTCCTGAATATCAGGAATCCGCCGCCGCAGCTCCTGATAAACCCAAGCGTTAAGCTCCTTGCCATAAACACGCATCATTTCATGGAAAATCTGCGGCTTGATATCAGTCAGCACGTTACGCTGCAAAAACTCAAAAATGCCGCCTTCTATCAGCAGACGCCAGTTGAGCTGCGCACCATGGTCATCCTCCTCATGGCGGGCCAGCACATACATAATCATCATCTTATGAGCCTGCTTATCAAGCTCTGTAAAGCCGCTGGGGCGGATATGCTCATTCCAGCGCTGGATATGCGCTGCATCATATAAAAATTCAATAAAGCTTTTGGTCAGCATTGCTTCATCTCCCTCATAAACACGTCTACTCTTATTTAACAGCAAAAGCAGGCTTTTGGCAAGAACGCCGATAACTTTATTTTGTACCTGCATATATTAAAAGGCAGCCTCCGCCTGTGCGAAAGCTGCCCGTTAATTAACTTATGCCTTTTTATCCAGCATCTGCTCCAGTGTATGCCAGCCAAGCACGGCGCATTTAACGCGCGCCGGCATGTGGGATACATCCTGCAGCACACCTGCTTCCTCCAGCTCGTCAATCTCTTCCTCGCTGGCAGTGCCCTTAATCATGCGCAGGAAAATATCAGCAAGGCGCAAAGCCTCTTTTTCACTCTTGCCAATAACCAGGTCCAGCATCATGTCAGCACTTGCCTGGCTGATTGCACAGCCGCTGCCCTGAAAGGCACCGTCGACAACAACGCCGTCAGTAAGCTTCAGCTTCATGGTGATATCATCACCGCAGCTGGGGTTGTAGCCGCGCATCTCTACGTCTGCGTCAGGCAAATCATGCTTATGACCGGGATGCATATTGTGGTCGATTAAAATTTCATTATAAAAGGCTCTATTATCTGCCATAGCCCATTCTCTCCCTTATTGTAGATAAGCTGTTGATGAAGCGCTCTACATCTGCTGCCGAATTATAGAAGGCCAGACTTGCACGGGCAGTCGCACCGGTGCAAAGGTGGTCCAGCAGCGGTTGAGCGCAATGATTGCCGGCACGTACATTTACGCCGTCAGCATCAAGGATTGCAGCAATATCATGCGGATGCACGCCTTCTACCGTAAAGGTAAGAATACCCTTGTGCTCCTCTGCAGTTTTACCGCCGATAATATGCACACCGGGAATCTTCTGCATGGCATCAAAAGCTAATTTCGTCAGCGCTGCTTCGCGCGCTTCGATTACCTCAAAGCCGATGCTGTTGATATATTCGATAGCGGCATGCAGTCCGGCAGCACCGGCAGCATTTACCGTACCTGCTTCAAACTTATGCGGCAGCGGTGCATATTCCTGACCGTCACGGCTTACAAAGCTGATCATCTCGCCGCCGCTCAGGAACGGAGGCATAGCCTCCAGCAGCTCCTTCTTGCCGTACAACACGCCTATGCCCATAGGTCCGAGCATCTTGTGACCGCTGAAGGCAAGAAAATCAGCATCCATTTTCTGCACATCAATCGCCATATGCGGTGCGCTCTGCGCTGCGTCAATCACAGCAACAGCGCCAACACGATGTGCAGCAGCAATAGCCTTAGCTATCGGGTTCAAGCGTCCCAAAACGTTGGAAACCTCTGCCATTGCCACGATTTTAGTTTTTTCGGTTACAGCTGCATCGATAGCCTCATCGCTGATGCTGCCGTCAGCAGCACATTCGATGTACTTTACTACAGCACCGGTCTGCTGCGCAACCATGCGCCATGGCAGCATGTTGCTGTGATGCTCCATAATCGTGGTAACGATTTCATCGCCGGGCTTAAGGTTAGCCAGACCATAGCTGTATGCCACCAGATTCAGGCTTTCCGTAGTATTGCGGGTGAAAATAATTTCCTGCTCGCTTTTGGCATTGATGAACTTCTGCACAGCAACGCGCGCATCTTCATAAATGTCGGTTGCCTGCATTGCCAGGTCATACAAGCCACGCAGCGGATTAGCATTGTGTTTGAGATAAAAATCACGCTCTGCCTCAATAACGCAGGCAGGCTTTTGTGTGGTAGCAGAGTTGTCCAAATAAGCAACATCGTTAGCTGCCAGCAAAGGGAAATCCTTTTTATAATCAAAGGACAGTAAATCCTTATCATTCACCATCTGCCATCACTCCTTCCAGATAACGCTGCACCAGCTGCACCGTATCCTCATCGTCAATCTTGCGGCACAGGGCATCAATCTTCGCCTTGGCCATCATATCAACAGCCTCCTGCTCACTGAAGCCGCGACTGCACAAATAGAATAATAATTCGTCATCAAGCTTGCCGATGGTGGCACCATGGTTGCCCTGTACGTCCTCCTCGCTGCACAGAATCAGCGGAATCGTCTGGTTAACCACGTCGTCGCTCAACAGCAATACTGTTTCCTTTTCATCGCCAATCGCACCGGCGCTGCCGTTTTTGAAATCAATCGTGCCACGGTAAATCTTCTTGGCACCACCCTGCAGCACGCCGTCTGCAGTCATTTCGCAGGTAGTCTTTTTGCCGTAATGGTTGGCAATAAAGTTCATGTCCACAGTCTGACCATGGCGGCCGTAGTAGCCAATCGCAGCCTTGAAATCACTGCTTTCACCAAGAAGCTCCGTGCGTGCGCCGTTGTAGATTTTATCTGCACCCAACTGGATTTGCAGAAGCTCAAAGGCAGCATTGTCGCCAAGCTCACTGCCAACGTCGTTGATATGCAGGAAGTCTCTGCCTAAAAGCTGCACCTGCACCAGCTTAACCTTAGCGCCGGCAGCTACATCTATCTTAGTTTGTACACTAGCCTGACCTTTAGCCTGGGCTGTGGAAATATAGGTCATCAGCACAGTAACATCACTGCCGGGCTTAGCTTCTATTTCAATCTGATTATAGCAGCTTGTATTATCGGCATAACGCAGAGTAACAGCAGCTGCACTCTTGCCTGCGTCAGCAACAAGACGCAGCTTTTGGCCTTCGCCCAGACTGCTCATAGCTTCACCGACACCGCCTGCTATTTTGGCAAAATCAGTGCCATGTACTGCGCACTGTGCCTTTTCGCTGCAGCCGCAGCAATTGCTGCCCTTGCTTTTATTCAGGCAAACGCTGCCCTCCAAAGCTACACGCGGTTCACAGATATCCTGCGGCAGCTCCAAGCCGGCCAGCTTTGTTTCATTCATTTTTAACCTGTTCCAGGTTGGAGCAGGCAACTGATTAATCACTAATTCTTCTATCATGCTGCTCCTCCTTAACCTATACTGCCCTGCATTTCCAGGCGGATAAGGTTGTTCATCTCAACAGCGTACTCCAACGGCAATTCTTTGGAAACATTATCCGCAAAGCCGCTGACAATCATCGCTCTGGCTTCTTCCTCGCTGATACCGCGGCTCATCAGGTAGAACACCGCATCGTCACTGATACGGCCGATTTTTGCCTCATGTCCGATATCTGCGTCAGCAGTACGCACATCAATAGCAGGAATGGTATCAGAACGGGAAATATTATCCAGCATCAGGCTTTGACATGAAACAGAAGATTTGGCCTGCTTAGCCTTATTGGTAACAACTACACTGCTGCGGAAGGTGCTGATACCACCGCTCTTGGAAATAGAGCGCGTGTTGACAACACTGGTGGTTTTCGGTGCATTGTGCACAACCTTGCAGCCTGTATCCAGATTCTGGCTGTGACCGGCAAAGGTTACGCCCGTAAATTCGCTATGCGCGCCGGTGCCGTTCAAAATACTCATCGGATAAAGATAGGAAACGTGCGAACCGAAGGAACCGGAAACCCATTCAATGGTACCGCCCTCTTCAACCAAAGCTCGTTTGGTATTAAGGTTATACATATTCTTCGACCAGTTTTCAATCGTAGAATAACGCAGCTTAGCATTTTTGCCGATAAACAGCTCTACGCAGCCTGCATGCAGGTTGGCAACATTATATTTCGGCGCACTGCAGCCTTCGATAAAGTGCAGGTCTGCGCCCTCGTCAACAATAATCAACGTATGCTCAAACTGTCCTGCGCCCTTCGCATTTAAGCGGAAGTAGGATTGCAGCGGAATAGCCACACTGACTCCCTTCGGTACATAAACAAAGGAACCACCGGACCACACTGCGCCATGCAGTGCAGCAAATTTATGGTCAGTAGGCGGCACCAGCTTCATAAAATGCTCATGCACCATCTCCGCATAAGGTCCGTTCAAAGCGCTTTCCATATCAGTATAGATAACGCCCTGCTCTTCGACCTCTTTACGCACATTATGATAGACAACCTCGGAATCATATTGTGCGCCTACACCGGCCAGACTGCTCTGTTCTGCCTGGGGAATACCCAGACGATCAAAGGTATCCTTAATATCTTCGGGAACATCTTCCCATTTACCCTGCATGTTCGTATTCGGACGTACATAGGTAACGATGTTATCCATATTCAGACCGTCAATAGAAGGTCCCCAGTTCGGCACCTGCAGCTTATTATAAATATCCAGGGATTTCAGACGGAATTCCAGCATCCATTCCGGATCATGCTTTTCACGGGAAATTTTTTCAACAATCTCACGTGTCAGGCCTTCCTGAATGCGGTAAGCGTCCTTATCCTCGTTACGGAAGTCGTAAAGACTTCTGTCTATATCATCAACATAGGTTTTTTCTTCCATATTTTCCCCACCAGTTATTCCTTATTCTGCAAAAACTTTTCAAAGCCATTTTTGCTGACTTCATCAACCAGCTCCGGACCGGCATTTTTGATAATTTGTCCCTGAGCCAGAATATGAGTGTGGTCAACATGCAGTGCATCCAGGATTTTAGTATTATGAGTGATTATCAGCAATGCTCCCTGACGATGCTCCTGGAAGGTTTTAATGCCCTGAGAAACAATCTTTACTGCATCAACGTCCAGACCGCTGTCCGTTTCGTCCAGAATTGCCAACTTAGGATTCAGCATCAAAAGCTGCAGAATTTCTGCCTTCTTCTTTTCGCCGCCACTGAAGCCGGTGTTCAAGTCACGCTCGGCATATTTGCTGTCCATCTGCAGCAAAGCCATAGCCTGACGCAGTTCCTTACGGAAATCCCAGGCCTTGATGCGTACACCGCGCTGCTGTTCCAAAGCAGTTTTCAAAAAGCTGCTCAGGCTGATGCCGGGAACCTCCAGCGGATTCTGGAAAGAAAGGAACAGACCTGCCTTAGCGCGTTTATCTACGGCAAGTTTGGTAATGTCTTCGCCGGCAAAATTAATGCTGCCGCCCTTTACGGTATATTTGGGATTACCCATCAGCGCATAACCCAAGGTGGATTTGCCTGCACCGTTAGGTCCCATAAGCACATGAGTTTCACCCGGCTTAATATCAAGATTAATATTGTGCAGAATCTCTTTGTCCTCTACATTGACTACGAGATTCCTTACCTCTAATAAATTCTCTGCCATATTTATCCTCCAATCGAAGCAATCCGGAAGAACTACTTCTCAAAATTTTAATTCCCACATTTCTAGTATGAATTCCATACCCTATTATAAAATTATTTTTCGCACTATGCAAGCGCTTAACGCAAATATACACCTACAATTTGCAAATATTTTGCAATACAGCGCGATAAAAATGCCTTTTAACAGCATTCTTCTTATTATATAATATTTTCAGGAAAATTTATAGTGAGGCGGGAAAATTTATGGTCAAAACAGCAAAATTCACTGTCTAAGAAAAATTTTTCAGGAAATAGTGCCGAGAAAATTACAAATTGAAGCACAGTAACCCGGATTGGTTTAAATCGATTAATAAGTTCAAGCCCTTCGGCAAGCTTTTGCAAACTCTCCCAAAGTAAAACAGGATGCGCAAGCATATGCCTCAGCTTCGCATCCTGTTATCGATTATAATAAAAATATACGCAGCTAATGTCTGCTGATTGACAGACAGAAAGTTAGCCATATAACGAAAAAAGCACTCCATTTGCATGAAGTGCTGAATTTACGTGGTGGGCGCTAACGGGATCGAACCGCTGACATTCTGCTTGTAAGGCAGACGCTCTCCCAGCTGAGCTAAGCGCCCGAAAATGGTGACCGGTGGGGGAATCGAACCCCCGATACCGCCGTGAAAGGGCGGTGTCTTAACCGCTTGACCAACCGGCCAAATGTGGTGACCCATGTAGGCCTCGAACCTACGACACCCTGATTAAGAGTCAGGTGCTCTACCAACTGAGCTAATGGGCCGTGGTCACGTTACTTGATTATAATACTCTATATGTGGGAAAATGTCAAGTACTTTTTTCGGAAAAACTTAAAAAATCTTTGAAAGCATAAAAACAATTGACTATACATGTGGAAAAGCATACAATTAAAGTGTTATAGTAGGTCCTAAATTTTTTTGTACGGAGGATAGACTTATGGATTACGATATTGCCGTTATTGGTGGTGGTCCTGCCGGCGTATCTGCAGCGATTACTGCAGCCAGCAAGGGACGTAAGGTTGTTCTGTTTGAAGCCCACGGCTTCAGCCCCCGTCTGCGTAGTGTAGCGCAGATTACAGATTATATGGGTATACCCGATATTTCCGGTACTGCGCTTATGGATATTTTTGTAAATCATCTCAAGCAGATGGAAGTAGATATTATTGAGGCCAAAATTATTTCTTTGCGCGAGGTGGGCGAAGGCTTTATGCTGGGTACTCCTCATGGTGAATATTCTGCGGATTCTGTAGTATTGGCAACCGGTATTTCCCGTTCTACCCTTTTCCCCGGTGAAAAGGAATTTTTGGGCAAGGGCGTAAGCTACTGCGCTGTTGTTGATGCTGATAAATATAAGGGCAAGTCCGTGGCTGCTATTGCTACAGTACCTGATGCACTGGAAGAAGTGGAATATCTGGCAGACCAGTGCGAGCATGTATTCTTCTTCCCGCTGTATTCCGGTTTTGTTCCGCCCAAAAAGAAAAATATTACTGTAGTGCTTGATAAGCCTACAGAAATTACCGGTACCGACAAGGTTACCGGCTTGCGTGCAGGCGATGATTTTTACAGTGTAAAGGCTGCCTTTGTTTTCCGCGCCAGCGACCCGCTCAACAGCTTCCTGCCGGGTCTGGAAATCCGCGGACGCAGCATTTATGTTGATGATCAGGCGCAAACAAATATTGAAGGCGTTTTTGCCGGCGGTGACTGCACAGGTCAGCCGTGGCAGGTAAATCGTGCTGCCGGTCAGGGACAAAAGGCTGCTCTTTCCGCCATCCGCTATCTTGCACGTCGCGATGAGGGAATTGACTATTAAAAATTGCAGTAAAATCTTTTATCCCGACGGGATTTATGCTACAATATAAGTTATGATAAATTATTTGGAGGCTAGATTATGTTAGATTTAAAATTCGTCCGCGAAAATCCGAAGCTGGTCGAAGAGGCTGTAAAAAGCCGTAATGGCAGCCTTGATTTGACTGAATTCCTGGAATTGGATAAAAAACGTCGTGAAATTACCCAACAGGTAGAAGCACTGAAGAAAGAACGCAACACTGCATCTCAGGAGATTGGCAAGCTGAAAAAAGCCGGTCAGGATGCTGCTGAGCAGATGGCTGCAGTTCGTGCTCTCGGCGATAAAATTGCTGCAGATGACAAGGAACTGAAAGAGATTGAAGAAAAAATCAAAAGCATTCTGCTGACTATTCCTAACGTTCCCGCTGAAGATGTTCCCGTAGGCAAGGATGATACCTGCAACCCGGTTATCCGCACTTGGGGCGAACCGACCAAGTTTGATTTTGAACCTAAGGCTCACTGGGATATCGGTGAAAACCTGGGCATTCTGGATTTCGAACGTGGCGTTAAGGTTAGCGGTGCACGTTATGTATTCTATCGTGGCATGGGCTCCCGTCTGGAACGTGCCGTTATCAACTTCTTCCTGGATGTACACACCAGAAAGCATGGTTATACCGAATTCTTCCCGCCGTTCATCGTTAATGGTGCAAGCATGCAGGGCACCGGCCAACTGCCGAAATTTGCCGAGGATATGTACAAGTTGGAAAACGGCGATATGTACCTGATTCCGACCGCAGAGGTTCCTGTAACCAACTATCATCGTGATGATATTCTGACCGGCGATGAGCTGCCGCTGAAATATACCGCATACAGCGCTTGCTTCCGTGCAGAGGCCGGTGCTGCAGGCCGTGATACCCGTGGCCTGATCCGTATGCATCAGTTCAATAAGGTTGAGCTGGTTAAATTCACTAAACCGGAAGAATCCTGGGCTGAGTTGGATAAGCTGACTAATGATGCTGAAGAAGTTCTGCAATTACTGGGCCTGCCGTACCATGTTGTACGTCTGTGCACCGGTGACTTGGGCTTCAGCTCTGCTACCACCTATGACCTCGAAGTATGGCTGCCGGCAGCAAACTGCTACCGCGAAATTTCTTCCTGCTCCAACTTCCTGGACTTCCAGGCACGCCGTGCTAACATTCGCTTCCGTCGTGATGCAAAATCCAAACCGGAATTTGTACATACCCTTAACGGCAGTGGTGTAGCTGTTGGCCGTACCGTTGCTGCTATTCTGGAAAACTATCAGCAGGCTGATGGCAGCGTAGTTGTTCCTGAGGTTCTGCGTCCTTACATGGGCTGCGATGTAATTCCCGCTCCGAAAAAATAAGCTGCGCAGATTCAGCTGAACAAAAATAAGCGTTGAAATGTCATTTAACCGACATTTCAACGCTTTTTGTTTTGTCTGCTGTATTCAGTAACTTTTTGCTAGTTTAAAATATTTTATGGCGAAATTCTCTGTATTTTACAGTTAAAAATGTGCCAATCCGTGATTATTGGAAAATTTTCCCGTTCTCCTTGAAAAAAATCAATTTTTTGCCGTTTTCCTATTGTACTTTCAAATTATTGTGGTACAATCATAGAAGAAAAAATAAATGCAATAGCAAGGGGAGAGTGTTATGAGTAATAAAAAACATTTCCAAATAAGCCAACAGGCTGCAGAAAAATTAGCGGTGCGTTTCGGTACGCCGCTGTTAGTACTTTCTCTTGATGAAATCAAAAAGAACTACAAGGTTTTGAAAAAATATATGCCGCGTGTCAAAATTCATTACGCGATTAAGGCTAATCCGCATCCGGAAATTTTGCGGGTGATGGCAGATATGGGCTCCTGCTTTGACGTAGCAAGCGACGGAGAAATCCGCACCCTGCATGATATGGGTGTGGACGGCGGTCGTCTGATTTACGCTAATCCGGTAAAGACGGGCGTAGGTCTGGAGGCCTGCCGCAGCTGTGGCGTACGCAAGATGACCTTTGACAGCGCCAGTGAAATAGATAAAATAAAAAAACAGTGCCCGGATGCGACTGTACTGCTCAGACTGCGTATCGACAATTCTTCGGCACATGTTGATTTGAATAAAAAATTCGGTGCTGCACGTGAAAATGCGTTGGCTTTGATGCAGCAGGCTAAGGAAGCAGGCTTGGATATGGCAGGCGTTGCTTTTCATGTAGGCAGCCAGACTGTCAGCGCTGACCTTTATCTGCATGCGCTGGATATTGCACGTGAGCTGTTTGAGGAGGCTGAGGCAGCAGGTCTGAAGCTGCGCATTCTGGATATCGGCGGCGGCTTCCCTATTCCTGAGCCGAAGGTGAAATTTAACCTGCCGGAAATGCTGCGCCAGATTAACGCACGTCTGGACGAGGATTTTGCCGATGCCGAAATTTGGGCCGAACCGGGCCGTTATATCTGCGGTACGGCGGTAAACCTGATTACCAGCGTCATCGGTGTTACCGAGCGCGGCGGTCAGCCATGGTACTTCCTCGATGAAGGCCTGTACGGAACCTTCTCCGGTGTGCTCTTTGACCAGTGGGATTTCAAGCTCATCAGCTTCCGTGAGGGTGAGGCAAAGGTGGCAGCGACGTTTGCAGGACCGAGCTGCGATTCCCTGGATATTATGTTCCGCGGACGCCTGACAGTGCCGCTGCAGGTTGGCGATTTGCTGCTGGTTCCTAGCTGCGGTGCCTATACCTCTGCCAGCGCAACTACCTTTAACGGCTTCAGCAAGGCTAAGTTCGTTATCTGGGAGCGCGTAAAGGCTGAGGTTGAGCCTGTTGCTGCCGTTGGCCGCATTGAGATGAATCAGTCTGTAGCACAGGCTGTAAAATGAAAATAGAATTATTACCGCATCAGCGTTTAACGTTGGTGCGGTTTTTATATTTAGGAAAAACGTGACAGATTAGGTGTGAAAAGTACGGAAAAACGTTACAGAAAGCGATGATAAAATACGGAAAAACGTGACAAGATTAGGATTTTTTAGACGCAGCGAGGGAAGTCTTAACGCTCATTTTACGCAAGTATGCTTTTTCTTACATTTCTACCAGCTTCACCTCTACCTTCAGTTCAGACAACAATGAAAGCAAATCACCGAAGGTGAGCCAGACGGTAGCGGTGTTATCGTTCGGATGAATACCGATGATGGCGGATGACGGTAAGTTTTTGCTGCTGACGAAGATAATGCTTTTGCTTGTATCGTTCAACAGGCCGAAGGGAGAAACTAAGCCGGACTGCAGTCTAAGATATTTTTCCAGACGCTCTGCCGAAGCGAAGCTGAGGCGGGAGCTGTCTAATGAAGTGGCAAGCTGTTTTAAGTCAATCGGCGTAGCTGCAGGGACGGTGAGAAGAAAGTGCTGCTTACCGTTGCTGTTGCGTAAAAAAAAATTTTTGCAGATAACAGCGTCGGCAGGCATCTTCAGTGCATCAAGTTCTTCCATGGAATAAACCGGTCGGTGTTCTGTATATTTGAAATGTATATGCTTGTTGTTAAGAAGAGCATAGATACTATTTTTGTCGAAGCTCATAGGTAATCTCCTCACAGTAAGTTTTGTATGTTGATGCATTTTATTATAATGCAGCATGCGCCTTATGACAACCTGCGCACTTTCTAAATATGGAGAAAGCTTGGCGTTCATGCTATAATAATAGCAAAGCGAAAGGCGGAAAAGATGATGCGAAAAGTTATAATATATATTTTGGCGCTGCTGGCTTTGCTGGCAGCGGGCTGTGGCAGTGAGCAGCCGCAGCCTAAGGAGCTGCAGCTCTGCAGCAGTATGGGCACCAAGCTGACGGAGGTTATTGCCGACAGCTACAGCAAGGCTGCCGGTGTAAAAGTAAATATAAGCTATCTGCCGGGAGGCACGCAGCAGGAACGCTTGGATTACCTGCGTAAGCACAGGTTTGATGTCTGGCTGGGCGGTACGAGTGAGGAATACTTCATGGCGGATGAGCAGCATATTCTGCAGCCTTATATTGCCAAGGAATCCTATAAGGTGCCGGCAGAGCTGCGTAACCGCACCGGTCAATGGACGAGCCTGTATCTGAGCTATATTGCATTGCTGAGTAACAAAAATAATCTGCATGCCTACGGTCTGTATGCTCCGGAAACCTGGGATGAGCTTTTGGCACCGCAGCTTAAGGATGAGCTGGCGATTGCCGACTTTGATCTTGGTGGAGCAAGCTTCGGCATGATTACAAGCATTTGGCAGATGCGCGGCAAGGAGCAGGCTATGGCTTATGCAGCCAAGCTTAATGCGCAGCAGCCGGTGTATACCAAGGGCTTCGGCGAGGCGGTAGACCTTGTGTATATCGGTAAAAAAACCGTTGCTATAGTGCCTTTGGATTATGCTTTGCAGATGGAAGCACGTCACCGCCACCTGTTTGCGACAGTGGTGAAGGATGCCAACCGTACGATGCTTACCGGTGCAGCGATTATGCGCAGCGCAGAGCATCCCGATCAGGCGCGTGCCTTCTTAGACTATCTGATGAGTGACGCGGGCGTAGAGCTGTTGCCTGCTAACGGGTATCATTATATGTGGCATGTAAAAAAATATCCCTATAATGACGGCCGTAGGGAGCTTATAGGTAATGTCCGCGTGCCGGTAGATGATTTAAGCTGGACCTCGGTCTATAAGAGTGAGATTATCCGACAATGGAGAGGTGCGCTTTAAAGGCATAAAAAAATTGGCGCTTTTACAGCGCCAATCAGCATTATAAAACCTTATGTTTTACATGGTCCAGTGCCTGGTCAAACAGACTGAGCACATGGCTGTCATCCAGAGAATAGATAACTTCTTTGCCATCCTTGGTAAATTTTACCAGGTTGGTGGCACGCAGCAGACGCAGCTGATGCGAAATAGCGGAATGAGTCATACCAAGGGCATCGGCAATGCAGGTAACGCACATTTCCTCGTGTGCTAACAGGGAGAGAATGCGGATACGTGTGGGATCGCTGAGAACTTTAAAAATATCTGCCATAGGCTGGATATATTTTTCGTCATCTTTGCCGGGGAGAGGCAAGGCATGATTGTGGATGTGTGTCATTTTTTCACCTACTTTACTTTTTATTGTTTAAGCGCAGACCTTTATTGAAAAAGAATGCGAGTACTGCGTAATAAAAGAAGCCTCCGGTAGGAGTCTTGCTGATAAACCACGTCGGAAAAAGGAAAAAGCTCACACTGAGAAAGAGCAGCTGCGGTAAGCAGCTGAAAAGACAGCTGATGCCTTCCTCCTGCCATTTGCTTTTAATGTGCAGCGTACTGAAAACGCTGTAGCGTGAGGCAAAGGCTCCGAAGCAAATGCCGCTGAAGGCATAAAGAAGGAAGTTGACAATTTTACCGAAGTCCATCTTACTTACCTTCTTTGCTGCTAAGCTGTTTAAAGAAACCGGTTTTGAGCAGCAGGCAGGCAATAATGCTGCCGCCGATGGTGCTTACCAAAAACGGCGGGATAAAGAACCAGGCTACAGCCTTGCTGCCTAAAAGCAGAGTAGCCATAATCCAGGCAACGAAGCCTCCGATGATGCCGGTGCCGAAAATTTCACCAGCCATAGCTGCCGGCAATGTTTTGTAACGGCTGTAGGCCAGTCCGGCGAGGGCTGCACCAATCATACTGCCGGGGAAAGCCAGCAGTGAGCCTGTGCCAAGCATGTTGCGCAGACAGGCAATGATGAAGCCGATAGCAACGGCGTAATCAGGTCCTAAGAGAACCGCACCCATAACATTGATGGCATGCTGCACAGGGAAGCATTTGGAAACACCTGCCGGAATATAAATTAAATGTGCGCTCAGTGTGCCGATGGCAATCAGAAGCGCTGCTGATGTCAGCTTACGGGTTTGCATATAAAAACCTCCATATGAAAGTTGTGTATGGCTAACAATGATATAACTATATTATAGCATTTAAATAGGTGTTTTGTGAACATATCTGAATAAATTCATAAGAAAATTTTTCAGAATATAAAAGCTTATTAAGCAGAACAGGAGTGATAAATTTGGCTTTGTTAGAAGGTATTAAGGTTATTGATTTTTCCAAGTGGTTGCCGGGACAATATTGCGGTATGCTGTTAGGTGATTACGGTGCGGATGTTATCAAGATTGAAGATTTGCAGGGTGATGCGACGCGTCGCTTTTGGCCTGAAAAAACTAAAGGTATGAGCTATTGGCATCTGATGCTGAACCGCAATAAGCGAGGCGTTGCCCTGAATCTTAAAAAGGACGGCGGCCGTGATTTGCTGCTAAAGCTGCTGCAGGAGGCCGATGTTTTTCTGGAGGGCTTCCGTCCGGGACATCTGGCGCGTTATGGACTGGATTATGCAAGCGTGCATAAAATCAATCCGCGTCTGGTGTATTGCTCTATTACCGGCTTCGGCCAGGAATCGCATAAGCCGGCGCATGATCTGAATGTTGTGGGGCTGGCAGGCTTAAACAATCTTGATGATGTCGGCAGAGCCTGTGTATCCGAAGTGCAGGTGAGCGCTGTAGGCAGCGGTTTGAATGCCTTGAGTGCGATTTCTATGGCGCTGCTGGCGCGCGAACGTACAGGAAAAGGCCAGTGGCTCGATGTCAATCTATATGCTACGGCACTGTCTATGCAGGTGACGGGCATCAGTGCTTTGTGGGGCTGCAGAGAAACCGGTGAAAAGCCTTTTGGCCGTATAGCGCATTACTATAATATTTATCGTACCGCAGATGGGAGATATCTGACAGTTGGTACTATCGAGCCTAAGTTTTGGCAGCGCTTTTGCGATTTAATTGAATGTCCGGAGCTGGAAAAACGCCAATATGATTTTGCTCATGAGGAGGAGCTGCAGCAGCTGGTGGTTGCTAAAATTGCTGCTAAAACTCAGCAAGAGTGGCTGGAGCTTATCGGTGGCGCAGAATTTTGCGTAACGCCTGTATGCAGTCTGGAGGAAGCGTTGGACAGTGAGCTGACGGCGCAGGAGCATATCCTGCAGGAAGCAGACAGTGATCTTGGCAAATTGAAGTATATCGGCGGTCCGGTGAAGTTCAGTGAGGATGCAAGCAGCATCCGCATGAGAGCACCTAAGCTCGGCGAACATACGCTGGATATTTTGCAGGAACTGGGATATAATGATAATGAAATCAGCGCTTTACATGAAGAGGGCGCAATCTAGGATTTTTTGATTGTAGTGTTTTTATGAAGCAGGAGGCCAATATGAGGAAAATATTAAAGCTTTTTATGACATTTGTTTTTGCCTGCTGCCTGTTCGTAGGCGTTAATCCTGCAGAAGCAGGTTTAATCAGCAGAGAGCAGGAAATTGAAATGGGACAGCAGACAGCTAAGCAGCTGGAGGCTCAATACGGCGTGTCGCAGGATGCTGCGCTGCAGGAAAGAGTTAACCGCATTGGCCAAAGACTGGCGAAGGTTTGCGGACGTGATGATATTACCTTTTCCTTCAAGGTGCTTAACAACAATGAGGTCAATGCCTTGGCCTGCCCCGGCGGCTTTGTTTATGTGTATAAGGGACTGATTGACTACATGCCGACAGACATGGAGCTGGCCGGTGTTCTTGGCCATGAGGTGGGACACGTAGCCAAAAAGCATACGGTAAATGCGATTGAAAAGCAGATGTGGACTTCGCTGATCCTGATAGCTGCTACCCGCGGACAGGGCATGGGACTGGTGCAGGCAGCCCAACAGGCGTTGTTTGCCGGCTACAGCCGTACAGATGAGCGTGGTGCCGATAAGGAAGGCGTAAAAAACAGTATCGCAGCAGGCTATAACCCTTACAGCATGCTGATTACCGTGTGGAAGCTGGACGATTTGTCCAAGCAGGGCGGCGGTGCCAAATACGGTCTGTTCAGCAGCCATCCCGAGCCGGAAGAGCGCGTAAAACGTGTTATGAAGCAGCTGAAGGAATATAACATTCATCCCGATGTTGTTGTTAAAGACGATGACCATGCGACTGTTACCGAGGGTAACTGGAGCTTTAACGTAAGTCAGAGTATCGGTAATACCAAGGGTAAATATCGTGCCTATATGCTCGCAGGCGGCTTGTGGAACGTGCGTCAGCGCGGACCTGTAAACCCCAACCATTTTGTGGTTTATGACAACGGCAGTACGGCAGATATCTATTATGACGATATCCAGGTTTTCCGTCTGTATACTCAGGATGCAGGTGCCTTTGGCAGTGCCGGAGCTTATGCCGCAGCTTGCGTTGATATGCTGCGTGATTGGGCGCAGATAGCCAATGCTAATGATGCTAAAGCTAAGAGCAGCACCAAAAAGAAATAAGCAGATTTAGGCAATAAATAAAGCCATACCCTGCTAAGCAATTTGCTTAGCGAGGTATGGCTTTTTAGTGTGCGTTAATGCATGGGAGGTGTTTTTTTACAGTACCTTTTGCAGCAGATTCAGCACGTTTTTATGAGTAATTTTTTCAACGGTGTTGGCGCTGTATTTTTTAGAAAGATATTCGTAAACCGCACTGTAATCCTGCACTCCGTGGAGGTTATAGGGCGGATGGCTGATGCCGTCGAAGTCACTGCCGAAGCCGATATGGTCATCATTGCCCATGAGGTTCAGCATATAGTCGATGTGACGGTAAATGCTTTCGATGCAGGCGTCGTTGTAATCGTGCTCCAAAAATTGACCGGCAAAGGTAACACCAATCAGGCCGTCATTTTCTTTAATTGCCAGAATCTGCTTGTCATCCAGGTTACGCGGATGCGGGCACAGAGCCTTGGCATTGGAATGAGTTGCGATAATGGGCTTGCTGCTGGTCTCGATAACATCCCAGAAGCCTGCGGGTGCGATGTGGGAAACGTCAACCAGCATACCGAGCTTGTTCATTTCAGCAACTACCTGGCGGCCGAAAACGGTGAGACCGCCGCCGCTGCTTTCTTCGTTGACACCATCAGCGATATCGTTGCGGTTGCTCCAGGTGAGTGTCATAGCGCGCACGCCTAAGGCGTAGAGGCAACGCAGTGCTTCCAGACTGCCGTCGATAGCGCCGCCCTCTTCAATGGCGAGCAGAGTTGCAGCCTTGTGGTTGAGCACATCGGCAGCATCCTCTTTCGTGAGCACCTGCAGCACGTCAATACCGTCTGCGTGAAGCTTCTTTACCTCTTGCAGGTATTTGTCGAGCAGCTGCAGGGTGTAGCGCAGGCCGCCGTAATAACGGAATTCGTGTGTGGGTACGAAGATAGCACAGAATTGCAGACCGCCGCCGAGAGCGATTTGACGCTGAATGTCAAAATGCTGGTCATTTGCATAAAGGCTGGTGCCTTTCTTATATAATTCGGTAAGGGTATCGCAGTGACAATCACAGATAAACATAGAGAAAACTCCTTTCAGAATTTATTAAACCCCCGCGTTTCCCGAACGTGGAACAGCGGGGGTTATAATACTGTAAATTTTTACTTAACAGTTAAAGGTACTTGCTTCTTACCAACCGGTGTAGTAGTAGAAGAAGGTCATACCGATGGTAACGATCATAGCGCCGGCCATGGGGATTGCAGTGCGTTTTACCAGATCAAAGGAGGAAACGCCACCCATACCGGAGGATACTACGATAACTGCGGTAATCGGGGAGCAGTTACGCATGATAGAAGCTGCAAAGTGCATCGGCAGCAGCATCAGTACCGGGTGCAGGCCGCTGTGCGCTGCAACTGCCGGAGTAAGTGCGGCGAATGCGAAGAAGGGAGCATTGCCGCTGCCCATAACAATTGCGGATACAGCGATAATTGCTACCATAACCAGCATCATAGCCATCGGGCCGAAGCCTAAGTTTTTACTGCCGTCGATAAGAGTGGTGATAGCACCCATGGATACGAGGCCCTTAGCAAAGGTCTGACCTGCTACAACCAGGGTAATAACGTTAGCCATTTGCATGCCTAAGCCATCGAAGAAGGTCTGAATATCGCCCAGAACCTTATGGCCGTCACGCCAACGGGCGTATTCGCAAATAACACCGATAGTCAGGCCGATAAACATAGCCATAACGATATTCATCTTAATAGTGGTAATCCAGAGAGAGCTGAAGGAAAGAATCAATGCCAGAGGAATTACCGGCAGGATAGCGTACCACATCGGTGCATTATCTGCTTCTTCTTCAATTTTTTCAACTTGCATCGGCTGCACGATATGGCCGTCGCGTTTATCCATATATTTCTGAGTCAGGTAATGCAGAACGCCTACAACTACAAAGGCTACAGCAACGATAGGAACCTGATAATGGCTCCAGTAAACTACAGGGTCAACGCCTGCGGTTTCGGCGGAGAGGATGGTACCGGTATCACTGGGGCTCCAGTCGAAGCAGAGAGTGGTTGCTACAGCAGCGGTTGCGGACAGACGGCTTACGCCCAAGCCCAACAGGATGGGGAACATGGTTACCATCAGCAGCATTGCCAGACCGGAGGCACTGTTGATGCACAGGCCGATGAGCATGCCGATAATCCAGGTGCCGCTCATTACCAGATAGGGAGATTTTAAAGCCATCAACGGTTTGATGGTTAAACGTACTAAAGAGCGGGAAGCGCCGATTTTATCCATATATTTAGCAAAAGCGCCTACAGACATAATGTTCAGGCCAAGCTTGCCGACATTAGAACTGAAGGTTGCGCGGATAAATTCAAAGGCATCGAAAATTACGGAGCCTGTTGTAGCCTTAGCTCCTAAAATCTGGCTGTAACCCAGCATAGCAGCGATATACATCATGATAATACCGCCCATGAAGAGCACAGGCTGTGGTTTGTACTTTTTGTAAATCAAATAGCCAACCCAAAACGTTATAATTGCAGAAATAACAATACCCAATTTTCATCATCCCTTTCTCTTATGAATTTATTTTACAAAAATTTAGGCAATTCCATTATAGCATAACTTTGTTGCATTAAGCAATAAAAAAACCTGCAATATTCCCCGCGAAGGGGACAGAATGCAGGTTTTTTTAGTTAATTATTAATAAATGTCAATCTTCTAAAGACAAAACGCGTAAAACATGTTGGATATAAATAGCCTGAATAGCTTTGGAACGGCCAAGACCGCACAGATGACCGGTTGTTTTGATGCCTAAAGCTTCAATCTGAGTCTTCCAGCTGTCTTCCTCGTCGCTGTACATATCATTGTTGGCATGGTCGCCGGCAACAACCATCAGGGGATACATATGTACATGCTTGTATTTGCGCTCCTGCAGCTTTTCGAGGACAGCTTCGAAATTAGGAGTATCCTCTTCTTCTACTGTTCCTACAATAACAGGGAATTTCATAGAATCAAAGATTTCCTGCAGTTTAACATAGGTATAGCCATGTGCTTTGTTATTGTTGCGCGGAGTACCGTGGCCCATCAGGACTACGCCTTCGCCCGGCGTTAAGGGCGGAACCTGAACGGCAATAGCTGCTGCTGCCAGCTTATAGTCCTCTTCGTTAACGATGAGAGGCTGGCTGATAATAATTTTTTGGAATTTAGCGGTAAATTTATCCTTGAGGCTGAGAATTTTCTGTTCGAATTCTTCGCCGTGCAGCAGATGTGTGGGCTGCAATACTACTTCTTCGTAGCCTGCGTCTGCCAACTTTTGCAGCACTGTTTCCGTATCGTCGATTTTAATACCGCGTTCAGCCAGACGTTTGCGGATAATTACGGAGGTAAAGGCACGGTACTGGTCATAGGCAGGGAAGGCTGCGGCCAAGGCCTGTTCAATGCCGCCGATATCGTGGGTTCTGGTTTCGTCGAAGGTGGAGCCGAAGCTGATAACCACCAGAGCTTTTTTGCTATCCATCTGTAGCACCTCTTCTTCCTGAATTAATTTATATTATAAAAATACTCTCCGCCCAGACAAGCGGACGGAGAGTAAAAAGGTGTGAAAGAAATGAATTACTTGGTCAGTAAATTATTTAGCTTCCAGAGCATTCCAAGAATCGTTTGCTCTTTCAACGAACAGTTTTTGTACTGCTGCGTTTTCGCCCAAACCATGGATGTAGGTGGAAACCTTGAAGCCTTCAGCTTCAAGTTGAGATTTAAAGGAATCAGGCTCGTCACCGGCCATATCGTTATTAGCATGGTCACCTGCAACCATCATCAGCGGCATCAGAGTTACGTTCTTAATGCCTTTAGCTTTCAGTTGCGGAGTAACGGTGTCCAGATGCGGCCAGCCTTCTACGGAGAAGATGTAAGCGTTGGTGTAGCCAAGCTCATTCAGACGGTCTTGCATTACTGCATAGTAAGCATTGGACGGATGCGGAGTACCATGAGCCATGATCAGAACAGCATCTTTTTTGCCGAGTTTCGGGAATTGAGTAGAAACTGCTTTCATGGTTTCGGTAATATCGTCAGCTTGGCCTTCCTGACCTTGCCAATACATCAGCGGAGTACCGAAGGTCATTTTTTTGAAGTCGTTTTTGTGCAGGTTATAAACTGCATCTTTGTATGCATATTCCATGCCCGGAATAATATCCAGAGAGGTCAGAGCAACACGGGTGTAGCCTTCAGCTTTCAGTTGAGCCAGAGCTTGTTCAGGTGTCGGGATGGTGAGACCTTCATGAGCTTTGATACGGTCAATAATAATATGAGAGGTGAAAGCGGTAACTACTTTTACACCGGGATGAGCAGCTTTAATAGAGTTTACAGTTGCTTCAATAGTTTTAGCACGGCTGTCTTTAAAGGTGGTACCGAAGCTCATAACAACGATAGCGTCTTTGTCAGGCAGGTTTGCCAGGGCCGGATTAACATTGGTTTTTACGCCGATTTGGGATGCCATAAGCAGAGCCGGGGTAGCGTCTTTAACTTCGTCGTTCAGTTGGTATGCGGCATGGCTGGTAGCAGCAAAGCCTAAGAGGGCAGCGCAAGTCATAGATGCAACAGCAAATTTTTTCAGACTTTTCATTTTGAAAGCACTCCTTTGAAATTCATAATCATCAAAAATAGTAGAAGGTTGTTTTATAAACCTTACTTCTTTGTATTATATCACTTATAGTTGATATGTCAACAAAAATAATAAGAATTGCTATTATGCAGTTATGGCAAAAAAACAGACTGCTGTTATCAGCAGTCTGTTGCAGTATTATTTCCTGAAGATTTTTTTGAAGCAGTCCTTCAGAGAACGGTTAAGCATGCCGTCTGCCGGGTCGTTTTCGTATTCGCGGCTGCGGCTGTCGCTGAAGGATGCCACAAGTGTACCGTCAGACAAATCATAAAAGTTGTAAATCAGGCTTAGCTGCGCATACGGGTGAAAGCTTTCCGGTACCCAGCGCTGACGGACAACATCCTCCGTCCAGTAGTGGCGCTTGCCGTCTTTGTCATAATAGTAATGTGTTTCCTGAGTAGTGTAATCTTCAAAATGACCGGGAACGGCAACTACACTGTAGCCGCAATGATTAACAGTAATGCGCATTTCTAAATCTCGGGGCGCAAAGGCTTTACGGCCGGTATTATTATCATTGTGATACTCAGGCAGCGGCTTTTGCGTTTCATCTGTAGCAATCAGCTTTTGTTTGCCGGCAGCCTGCAAAACAGCGGCAAGTACTTTAGTTTCGACGTTTTCGTCAGATTTGAAGCTGCGTGAGGGTTCGCCTTCAAGATTATCAATTCTGGTAATATGAATTTCTTTGACTGTACGCAGATTGTAATCAGGATGCTTATATGGCTGATTTGCGAAGCAGGAAATGCTGACGCAGAGCAGCATAATGAATGTAAGTAGGGAAAAGACTGATTTTTTCATAGCGGACCTCTCGAAAGTTTACAGCCAATTAATCCTTCAGCATGCCCTTGATTCCTGCAAAGGTTTCCGGGCTGATGATATGCTCGATGCGGCAGGCATCCTTTTCTGCAATTTCCTCGTCTACGCCCAGAACCTCGTTGATGAAACGGGTGAGGGTTACGTGACGGTCGTAGACGGCAGCAGCTTTTTTCTGACCGTCTTTGGTAAGCAGGATGCGTCCGTCAGGCTCCATGATAATATAGTTATCACGTTTAAGAATGCTCATAGCGCGGCTGACGCTGGCTTTTGTAAAATTCATTTCCTCCGCAATGTCGATAGAACGTACGCTGCCATTGCGTTTGGTCAGAACTAAGATAGTTTCCAAGTAATTTTCTCCGGATTCCAGCAGTGACATTTTTATAACCTCCATCAGTATTAGATGTAACATTTCGATTACTCTTATTTTAACACATTTAGTTCTTAACGTCACTAGCTAAGATAGTGTATAATAAAAATCGAACGAAATAGTTAAATGGGTAAGCTGTAGCTATCTGAAATAGAGGATTAGACGGAAAGAGGTAGTGCTATGTTAAATTTTATGCAGGAAACGCTAAGTGTCTGGGAGCTTCTGCAACAGACAAAAAAGCCGATAGTGCTTTACGGAATGGGCAACGGAGCCGATAAAATTATTGACTGGTGCGAAGCAAACGAAGTGCAGGTGCAGGGCGTGTTTGCCAGTGACGAGTTCGTCCGCGGACAGCAGTTCCGCGGCTTTACGGTGGAACGCTATGATGCGCTGCGCGCACGTCTGGGCAATGACCTTTTGGTTGTTATCGCCTTTGCCAGCGAAAGACCGGAGGTGCTGGAGCGCTTTGCGCAGCTGGCTGCCGAGCAGGAGGTTGTGGCACCGCATCTGCCGCTTTTTGACGAGGAAGAAACTGTAAGCGCAGCCTGGCTGCAGCGTTACGAAGAGCAGTTGGCGTATGTTTACGACAGACTTGCGGATGAACAGTCGCGCAGAGTTTTTGCAGATACGCTTAACTATAAGCTCAGCGGCAGGATAAGCTATCTTTTTGACTGCGAAACGCAGCGTGAGGAGGATATCAGTTTACTGCTTGTGCCGACGGCTAACGAGGTATATATGGATCTTGGTGCCTATAATGGTGATACCATACAGGAGCTGGGACGTCTGACTGACTGGCAATGGCGCGAGGTGCTGGCGGTAGAGCCTGACCGCCGTAACTGCCGCAAGCTGCGTCTGCTGGCTGACGAGCTGGCGGCGAAGGGGTTTACTGTCGAGGTACACGAGGCAGGCATCTGGAGCGAGCAGGGAGAGCTGGGCTTCAGCGACAGCGGCGGCAGGCAGTCAACGTTTATCGGTGCGGAGAAGAAAACAGTGCCGGTGACGACGATTGATGATGTAGCGGCGGGACGCCCGATGACAATGATCAAAATGGATGTCGAGGGGGCTGAGGTGCAGGCTATTGCCGGCGGCAGACAGACCATCGGCGAATGTAAGCCGAAGCTGTTTGTGGCAGCCTATCATTATGATGTTGATTTATTCCGTCTGCCACTGCTTTTATGGGAGCTGGTGCCGGAGTATAAGATTTATCTGCGTAAGCATCCTTATGTCCCTGCATGGGAATTGAACTTTATTTGTATCGGACGATGATGGGACGGTAAATGTCCACGTAGGACAAAAAACGTCAAATGTAATATGGTGGTGGAATGTCCGTTTCATAAATGTCAAAGTGACACAAAAAGTTAAATATTTGCAAAATTAATGTAAAGTGTAAGCAGGTAAAAAACGGCCTGCAGCGAATTTATCAAATATGGGTGTAGAATGGAACACGCTAAAATATAATTTTCAACGACGATGCAAACAAAGGAGTGTATGTGAATGAAAAAATCTAAATGGATGCTTGGCGCAGCTGCAATGCTGGCTTTATCTGTAGCTTTGGCTGGCTGCGGCGGCGGTGACAAAAAGGCTGATAACAAGGCTGGCGGTGTTAAAGGTGATTTGATGGTTTATACCTCTATTTATCCTGACATCATCGACAATATGTGCAAACCTAACGTTGCTAAGGCTTTTCCGGATATGAAGGTTAACTGGTTCCAAGGCGGTACCGAAAAAGTTATCACCAAGATTACCGGCGAAATCAAAGCTAAAAAAATTGCTGCAGACGTTCTGATGGTTGCGGATCCGTCCTACTATCTGAAGCTCAATGAGCAAGGCTTGCTGTTACCTTATAAATCCAAAGAAGATGCTAATGTTATCAGCGATAAAGCTGCTGACGGCTCTTGGTATGCAGTTCGTGTTTGCAACATGATTATTGCTTACAATGGCAACAAGCTGAAACCGGAAGAAGCTCCGAAAAACTGGACTGATCTGACCGATCCGAAATGGAAAGGCAAAATCGCTATGCCTAACCCGATGCTGTCCGGTACTGCTTATGTAGCAGTTGGCGCTCTGGCTGACAAATATGGCTGGGAATACTTCGACAAGCTGAAAGCTAACGGCCTGCGCGTTGAAGAAGGCAACTCCGCTATTCAGAACAAGCTGCTGACCGGCGAATATGCTGCAGCTATGATTCTGGAAGAAAACATCCTGAAGCTGGCTAACACCAAGAAAGAGCCGCTGAAAGTTATTTATCCGACTGATGGCGTTATCAACATTCCTTCCCCGATTGCAATCTTCAAGAATACCAAGAATCCTGATGGTGCAAAGGCTTTGGTTGACTGGTGGCTGTCCAAAGAAGGTCAGCAGGCAGTTGTTAAGGGCTGGATGCACTCCGTTCGTGGCGACGTAAAAGCTCCTACCGGTGCTGAAGATACTAAGAAACTGGTTGAAGGCAGAATTAAAGTTGACTGGCAGAAGCTGGCTAACAACAATGCTCAAATCAAAGAAGAATTCCGTAAGAGAGTTATGGATAAATAATGCGTTGCTAAATTAAATTATAGCGGAAACAGGGAGACCTTTCAGGCCATCCCTGTTTTCTGCTCAATAAAGAGGGGCCGAAAGCTTGCTTTTGGTATTGCTCTGAGGTATTAAAAAAGGAGAAAGAAGCGTTCTATGTCAAGAATAAACAGTAAATTTATTGTTATCGCTATCTCCGTGCTGTTGCTTTTATACTTTGTTATCTTCCCGATGGGAATTCTGCTGTATGACAGCATCATGCTGGATGGCGCAATTAACTTGGAAAACTATCGCAATGTATACAGTCAGGATGTCAACTGGCGTGCGTTGACGAATACAATCGAGCTGTCTTTGGGCGTTATGATTGTCAGTGTGCTGATTACCTTTCCGCTGGCCTGGCTGGTTGGCCGTACTGATATGCCTGGCAAAAAAATCTACCGTACTCTGCTGGTATCCAGCTACATGATTCCGCCGTATGTAGGCGCTATTGCCTGGGTACAGCTGCTGAACCCCAGTGTAGGTTATCTGAACGAGATTCTTAAATTTGTCTTTGGTCTGGAAACAGCACCCTTTGACATTTATACTATGGCCGGCTTAGGCTGGGTACTGACTCTGTTCTACTCTCCCTTTGCTTTCATCACCATTTCCCGTGCTATGGAGAAAATGGACCCGACCTTGGAGGAGGCTGCGCGTGTCAGCGGTGCTTCTCCGATGCGTACCGTTTTTGACGTAACCCTGCCGCTGATGGCTCCGTCTATCTTGGCAGGCGGCCTGCTGGTATTTATTGCTGCCGGCAGCTGCTTCGGTATTCCTGCTATCGTAGGTATGCCGGGTAACATTGAAGTAATGACCACGCGTATCGTAACCTATATTTACATGGGCGATACTGAGGGTGTACGTGATGCTACTGCTTTGGCTGCTTCCCTGATGTTCCTTGCTAACATCCTGCTGTTCGGTATGACCTGGATGGTTGGCAAAAAGGATTACACCACTATCAGCGGTAAGAGCACCCGTCCAAACATTGTAGAGTTGGGAAAATGGAAATGGCCCTGCTTCTGCCTGGTTGGTGCTTACAGCATGATTTCCATTATCATTCCGTTGGGATCTATCGTGCTTACCAGCTTGATTATCACCCTGTCTAAGCCGATTGGTCTGGACAACCTGGGCTTTGATGCCTGGCTTCCTGTTATCACCAGCTCCCAGTATATGGAAAGCGTTTGGAATTCTGTTGTTTACGCTGTTATTGCTGCCTGCATCGGCACACTTATTTCCATCTTTATTGCATATCTTGCAGTTAAAACCAGAATCAAAGGCCGCAGCCTGCCAGATCTGCTGGTAGTTATCGGTGGCAGTACCCCGTCCATCGTTATTGCGCTGGCTTTGATTATTACCTTCAGCGGTAATTTTGGCTTGAACCTTTATTCCACGATGTGGATTATGGTAGTTGCTTATCTGGTAAAATACATGACGATGTCTGTGCGTACCATCGCCGCTTCGCTGAGCCAGGTGCACATCTCTCTGGAGGAGGCTGCACTGAATTCCGGCGCCAGCTGGCTGCGCTGCTGCAAGGATATCATCATGCCGCTTATTGCACCGTCTATAGTTGCCGGCTGGTTCCTGATTTTCATGCCGTCCTTCTACGAGCTGACTATGTCCTTGCTCCTGTACGGCAGTGATACTAAGACCATCGGCGTATTGCTGTATGAACTGCAGACCTATGCAGATACGCAGAACGCTTCTGTGCTTTCTGTAATCATTCTGCTGATTGTTTTGATTGGTAACCTGATTCTGAATAAGGTTTCCAAGGGTAACGTAGGTATTTAATTAAAGGAGTGTAATAAATGGCTGAGGTAAGAATTGAGCATGTATTTAAACGTTTCGGCGCTGTAACTGCCGTAAACGATTTCGATTTAGTTGTAAAGGATGGCGAATTTGTTTCCATCCTCGGTCCTTCCGGTTGCGGTAAAACCACTACCCTGCGCATGATTGCAGGCTTTGAGCGTGCTACTGAAGGTGAAATTTATATCGGCGACCACTGCGTAAGCTCTTCTGTTAAGGGCAGCTTCGCTCCGCCGGAAAAACGTGATATCGGCATGGTATTCCAGTCCTATGCAGTTTGGCCGCATATGACTGTTGCCGAAAACGTAGGCTATCCGCTGAAAATTCAAAAGGTAGATAAAAAGGAACGCGAAGAACGCGTACAGAAGATGCTGGAGCTGGTTCATCTGGGTGAATATAGCAAGCGTTATCCGCATCAGCTGTCCGGCGGTCAGCAACAGCGTGTAGCCTTGGCTCGTGCCCTGGTAGCACAGCCCGGACTGTTGCTTTTGGATGAGCCTTTGTCTAACCTGGATGCTAAGCTGCGTGAATCCATGCGCTTTGAAATCCTTGCTATTCAAAAAGAACTGGGCATTACTGTTGTATACGTAACTCATGATCAGGGCGAAGCAATGGCAATGAGCGACCGCGTAGTTGTTATGAGTGCCGGCGTTGTACAGCAAATCGGCGCACCGCACGAAATTTATACCAAGCCTGCCAATAAAATGGTTGCCGACTTCATCGGTCTGGTTAACTTTATTGATGGCGAGGTTAAGGGTGACAGAGTATTCATTAAGGGAAGCAATGTTTCCTTCCCGAATACCGCTAAGGTTACCGGCGATGCTACCATTGCGGTACGTCCAGAGAATATTACCATGTCCCTCAGCGGCGGCTTGGTTGAAGGTCAGGTAACTCACCGCTTCTATCTGGGCGATGCGGTTGACTATCGTGTAAACGTTCACGGCCATGACATCCGCGTTATCGTTAAGGGCGCAGACCTGGATGCAATTCCCGACGGCTCCAAGGTATATCTGGACTTTGACAGAGTAATGGTTTTCGACAGAAACTAAGCTGAAAATATAAGACGGAGATAACGGATTAAATTACTGTTATCTCCGTCTTTTTTTGTGTAAAAAAACATAAAAAACGGCAGTTAGCTATTGACAACTCGTCTGAATCGTAGTATAGTGGTCTTAAACAGGAACAATAATATAAATATGCGTCCAAAACGTAAAAAGTTCCGTCGCAAAAGCCGAAGAGCCGAATGAGGGTTTTATGAATTTAATTGAAGGTCTTACTAATTTTAACTTAACAAAGCAGGAAGCAACTCTGTATGTGCTGTTGCTGAAGTCCGGTCAGATGACTGGCTACGAAGCAGCCAAGCAGACCGGCATTTCGCGCTCTAACACCTACACTGCGCTGGCAGGACTGGTGGATAAGGGAGCAGCGTATGTGTTGGAGGAGGGCAAGGTAACGCGCTATACTCCGGTGCCTGCTGCCGAGTTTTGCAGCAACAAAATCAGTTGCCTGGAGGAGATAAAAAAAGATATACTCCAGCAGCTGCCGGTGCTGAATAATGATCCTGAGGGGTATATCACCATCAAGGGTGCGCAAGAGATTATAAATAAAATGCGCAATACCGTGCGTCAGGCACAGGCAAGAATTTATTTATCAGCTAACAGCAGAATGCTGGAGCTGCTGCTGCCGGAGCTGCAGGCTGCTTTGCAGCGAGGCTTGAAGGTAGTAGTTATAGGTGATAAATACTTTTCTTTGCCGGGAGCAATCTGCTACGGTACCAATAAGCAAAGCGAGCAGATTCGTCTGATTGCCGATTCACACACCGTTTTGACAGGAGATTTGCAGGATGATGAGGATTCAACCTGTTTGTATTCCTGCAAACGCAATTTAGTTGATTTGTTTAAGGAAGCGCTGCAGAATGAAATTGCGCTGATTAAATTACAGAAAGGTGATATAAATGTCTAAGAAAATTCCTTTTGTTACTAAAGAACAGTTAGAAAAAATAGTTTCCCAATATCCTACTCCTTTCCATCTGTATGATGAGGCTGGCATCCGTCGCACTGCGCGTCTGGTGAACAAGGCTTTTTCCTGGAACAAGGGCTTTAAAGAATATTTCGCAGTAAAGGCTACACCTAACCCCTATCTGCTGCAGATTCTGCGCGAAGAGGGCTGCGGTGCCGACTGCTCCTCCTATACCGAGCTGCAGATGAGCGATGCCGTAGGCTTTAAGGAGAGCGAGATTATGTTCTCATCCAATGCAACTCCGGCAGAGGATTTCAAGCTGGCTCGTAAACTGAACGTAAACATCAATCTGGATGATATTACTCATATTGACTTTTTGGAAAAGGTTGCCGATATTCCTGAAACCGTCTGCTGCCGTTACAATCCCGGCGGACATTTTGCCATTGCCAACAATATTATGGATAACCCCGGCGATGCAAAATACGGTATGACCCATGAGCAGATTATCGAAGCTTATAAAATTCTCAAGAGCAAGGGCGTAAAGAATTTCGGTATTCATGCCTTCCTGGCTTCCAATACCGTTACCAACGAATACTATCCGGAGCTGGCACGTATTCTGTTCGAGCTGGCAGTTGAGCTGAAGGAAAAAACCGGCGCGCATATCTCCTTTATCAACCTCAGCGGCGGTATCGGTATTGCCTACAAGCCGGAGCAGCAGGATAACGATGTACTGGCAATCGGCGAAGGCGTGCGCAAGGTGTTTGAAGAGGTGCTTGTACCTGCAGGCATGGGCGATGTTAAGCTGTTTACTGAGCTTGGCCGTTACATGTTGGCACCGAATGGCGCTCTGGTAACTACCGCTATCCACCAAAAGCATATCTACAAAGAATATATCGGTTGTGATGCCTGCGCTGCTAACCTGATGCGTCCCGCTATTTATGGTTCCTATCATCATATTACCGTTATGGGCAAGGAAAACGCTCCCTGCGACCATAAGTATGATGTAACCGGCGGCCTGTGCGAAAACAACGATAAATTTGCCGTAGACAGAATGCTGCCGGAAATTAATATCGGTGACCTGCTCTTTATTCATGATGCCGGCGCACATGGCTTCTCCATGGGCTATAACTATAACGGCAAGCTACGCAGTGCTGAGCTGCTGCTGCAGGAGGACGGCAGTGTTAAAATGATTCGTCGTGCAGAAACCCCGGCAGATTATTTCGCTACCTTCGATTTCGGCGAGTACGGACCGAAGCTGGCAGAAGAAGCAAAAATTAAAATGTAAAAAACAACGCTTAGTGACGTTGTTTCACGAGGACTGAGGCCTGAGGGCTTCAGTCCTTTATTATTGTGTGATATAAGCACTTGCCTGAAAGCTGCTTTTGATTTAAAATATATAATGAATTGTCGGAAGCTTTAGGCAATAATGCTTCCGAAAAAATTATCAGGCTGTGAGGGAATGCAGCTGAATTTTGGAGGATGTGCTTATGCAAAATAAATATGCTGTTTATGAGGAGGCGTTGGCGGAGGAGCTTATTCCCGCCATGGGCTGTACCGAGCCTATCGCCATTGCTTACTGTGCTGCTGTGTGTCGCGAGCAATTAGGAGCTTTTCCGGAGCAAATTGAAATTTGGGTTAGCCGTAACATTATTAAGAACGTTAAGAGTGTTGTTGTACCTAACACCAACAAGATGAAGGGCATCGAGGTTGCCTGCGCTGCCGGTGTTGTTGCCGCTCATTCCGAGCGTCAGCTGGAGGTTCTGGCTTATATTAACCAAGAGGAAAAGGCTGAAATTAAGGCTTTGGCTGAATCCGGTAAGATTAATATTCACGTTTCCGAAGAACCGGATATTTTCTATATTCGCATTTTCCTGGCAGCAGGTGGCAATAATGCCGAGGTAACTATCCGTACGGACCATACTAATGTTACCTGCATTAAGAAAAACGGTGCTACTGTTTTGGAAAAACCGATTGTTCCTGCTGAAGAAGAGGCTAAGAGTCTGTGGAGAATCGAGGACGTTCTGGATGCGGCCCGCAATATGCCGTTAGATAATGTTAAACATCTGCTGCAACGTCAGATTGATTTCAATATGGCCATTTCCAAAGAAGGCCTGACTAATGATTACGGTGCCAGCATCGGCAAAATTTTGCTGCGCCGTGACCCCGACAGCCTGCGTATCCGCGCACGTGCCAGCGCTGCTGCAGGCAGTGACGCGCGTATGAACGGCTGCGAGCTTCCGGTAGTAATTACCTCCGGCAGCGGCAACCAGGGTATCACCGCTTCCGTTCCTGTTGTTGTTTATGCACATGCACTGGCTGCAGGTGAAGAAAAAATGCTGCGTGCGGTACTGCTGAGCGACCTGGTTACCATCTACCTGAAGCAGGGTATCGGCAAGCTGTCCGCATACTGCGGTGCTATCAGTGCTGGCTGCGGTGCAGGTGCGGCAATCGCTTTCCTGTATGACTGCACTGATGACCAGATTGAGCATGCTGTAGAAAATGCTCTGGCTATCAACAGCGGTATTATCTGCGACGGTGCTAAATCCTCCTGCGCAGCTAAAATTGCTATGGCTGTTGAAGGCGGTTTGATGGGCGTTGATATGTCCGTTGCCGAGCGTAACTTTGCCGGCGGTGACGGCATTGTCCAAAATACTGCCGATGAAACTATTGCTGCAGTTGGTAAAATTGCCAGCCAGGGCATGGTAGAAACCGATAAAGAAATTATTGATGTAATGCTTGGCCTGTAATCAAGGCAAAGATAAGAGAGTCTGCTATTTTAGCAGACTCTCTGTTTTTATGTACGGTATATAATTATTCTTCTACCATTTTGGTAAGCTCTTCTACATGCTCGGTAGCAGTAAGGATATAGATGAAATCGCCGCTGAGCAGGCGAGTGTCGCCTGCCGGGATGAGCTGTGATTCACCGCGCTTGACGTCTACTAAGAGTGTATTGGGCGGCCAGGGGATATCCTTGATAAGCTTGCCGCTGACACTGCTGCCGCTGCAAACTGCCAGCTCGATAACATTGCGCTGCTCCAGTACAGCCGGCTCCGGAGCTTTTTTGTGCAGCATGCGCTGCATCAGCTCCTCGTAGATGGGCTTGCTGTGGCACAGCTCCGCAATTACGAAGGCCACCATAGCGGCAATTGCCAGCGAAAGCAGCTGCTGGTAGCTGGCAGTCATTTCCATAATCAGTACGGTGCCTGTGATAGGCGCGCGTACGGAAGAAGCGAAAAGCGCCGCCATAGCAACTACCATAATGTTTGTGGCATATGCAGGCTCAATCCAGCCAAGCGTAATCAGAATCTGTGCGCAAATGCTGCCGCAGAGAGCACCGATAACGAGCATCGGCAGGAAGAAGCCGCCGGGAACGCCGCAACCGTAGCTGATGAGCGTAAAAATCAGCTTGCCTGCAAGAAAAATCAGCAGAAGCTGCAAGGATACAGGCGCTTTGGCCAGATGATTAATCAGCTCGTTGCCGCCGCCCAAAACCTCGGGCAGGAAGTAACCTAAAATGCCGGCGCAGATAAGGGCAAAGGCAATCTTCTGTACAGGGCGCTTGAAGCAGGGCAGGCTGTAAAAGCGGCCGATGTTCAGCAGGCCCCAGTTAAAGATAACACCTGCCAGACCGCTGGCAAGAGCAACCAGAATGACGATGCCGTAATAGCCTATAGGAAGCAGTTGTAAGTCGGGGATATCAAAAATTGTCGCACGGCCGAAGATGGCACGGGAAATAATCGTCGCAGTGAAGGCTGCCGCCATGGAGGGCAGCAGAACCATGATGGAAAAGTTGCGGTGCAGCTCCTCCAAAGCAAAGATTACACCGGCGAGCGGAGCGTTGAAGGCTGCCGCAAGACCGGCGCTGGCGCCGCTGGTCAGCAGATAGCGTTCCTCCATGCGGGTGCGTCCCATAAGACGGCTGACGCCTTGCGCAGCTACTGCGCCCAGCTGGATGGAAGGGCCTTCGCGTCCCAGGGAAAGACCGGCGCCGATGCCTATAATGCCGGCGGTGAGCTTAACCCAGAGAATGTGCAGCCAACGCATTTTCATCAGGCCTAAAATTGCTCCTTTGACCTGCGGAATGCCGCTGCCTGCCGCCATAGGCTCGATGCAGTTGAGCTTGTGCAGGATGAAGGCGATGGCGATGAGCACGGCGAACCAGCAGGCGTTGATGCTCCAGTCGCTCACCCATAGGCGGTTGTAGAGCGCTCCGCGCAGGTATTCCATCTCCGAAAGGGCGAAGCGGAAGAAGCTGATGACTATACCGGCGAAGATACCGGTGAGGATACCCTCCGCAAACAGGCGCAGGCGGAAGTTGTGCATGTTGCTGAGCGAACGGTAGGTTTTGAATTTTTGTTCTTTATCGTCCATAAATATAACTCTTTTCTTCGGATTTTTGTAACTAATATTATAGCACAAAAATAACCTTATGACGCAGTACCGAAGTACCGGTCATAAGGTTATTAATAATATTCAGGTCAAATTAAATTTTTAAGCCTTGGCAGGGTCTGCTTCTACAGCTTCTTCCTTAGCGTAGTCCGGGTCAAATTTCGGATTCAGGTAGTTCTGGTAAGCCCATGCCAGCAGAGCACCGGAAATATTGTGCCATGCGGAGAAAACTGCACCGGGAACGGTTGCGGCAGGCAGAGCGGCAAAGTGTGCTTTTGCCAGACCGGTTGCCAGACCGGAGTTTTGCATACCAACTTCGATGGACAGTGCAACAGCCTTTTTCCAGCTGAGGCCGGTGAAGCGGGCGATGGCAAAGCCAAGAGCGTAACCGCAGCAGTTATGCAGAATAACTACCAGCAGAATCAGGCCGGGAGCCTTCAGAATCAGGTCACGGCTGGCACCGATAACACCTGCGATAATCAGAGAAATTGCAATGGAGGATACAGCCGGCAGATAGTCGGTGGCTGCTTCGGCGAGCTTGGGCAGGAAGGATTTAACAGCCAGACCTAAGCAGATAGGCAGAATAACGATTTGAACGATGCTCCAGAACATGCCTACCGGATCGAAGTTAATCTTTTCACCGATAATCATGTAGGTGATGAACGGAGTCAGAATCGGAGAAAGTACAGTGGAAACACTGGTCATGGTTACGGAAAGTGCAACGTCGCCCTTGGACATAAAGGTGATTACGTTGGAGGAGGTACCGCCGGGGCAGGTGCCTACCAGTACAACACCGGTGGTCAGTGCCGGGTCCAGATTGAAGGCAACGGACAGCAGGTATGCCAAGAAGGGCATTACGAAATACTGAGCGCAGCAGCCGATGAGAATATCGAGCGGGCGTTTCAGTACCAGCGCAAAATCCTTCAGGTTCAGGGTGGTGCCCATGCCAAACATTACAATGCCGAGCATGCAGCTCAGGACGCTGATGCCGTGCACCTTGCCTAATACCCACAAAAAGTTCTGTGGCATTGTGAGGCCGAGAACCAGAAAAACAATGGCGATGATGCCAAAGAATTTGCCGATTAAAGCACAAAATTGTTTCATTATGAAATTACCTCTTTCCCTTAATAAAAAAATAATAATTTTAGAGAGTAGCGGCAATGCTCTCTCCTTTATCTGTAATGTCCACTATTATAACAAAGACAGAAGAGGAAATAAAGAGTTTGCTGTAAAAAACGGTAAAAAATTTTAAAAACAGCAGAATTGTGTTATAATGTTAATATAAATTGCGAAAAATACGGACGGAGGTACGCTACTTGTATACTATAAGCAGAGATTACCGCAAAGAAATTGTGATTGAAAAATCACGCTTTATCTGTTCGCTGAAAAAGGTTCACAGCGAAGCAGAGGCTCAGGAATTTATTAAGGCCGTAAAAAAAGAGTTCTGGGATGCAACGCACAACTGCTCCGCCTATATTGTAGACGATATGGCGCAACGCTCCAGTGATGATGGCGAGCCTAGCGGCACTGCCGGCATTCCGATGCTGGAGGTGCTGCGCAAAAACGGACTGACGGAAACAGCAGCCGTGGTGACACGTTACTTCGGCGGCATTAAGCTAGGCGCAGGCGGACTTGTGCGTGCTTACAGCGGCAGCGTGGCAGGCGCGGTGAAGGAAGCTGGCCTGGCGCAGAAAATTTTGCTGGGCTATTACAGCTTTTTATATGATGTGAATAGTGTCGGACGCATTCTGAACGTGCTTTATCAGCAGCAGCTGTTTGAGATTGCCGATGTGCAGTATGACCTGCGCGCAAAGGTTATCCTCAAAATGCGCGCGGAGCAAAAGGCAGAGGCCGAGGCTTGGCTGACAGAGAACCTCAATCAGCAGATAGAGCTGGAGCAGGAGGGCACAGAGTTCGCTGAGGTGGCCTTGTAGCCTTGGCTGCAACAGGCATAACGCATAAAAGGCTTGCAACATATGAAAAACGATCTCCTGAATTTAGTGGTGCAGACTGCTTGCGGGAGGTCGTTTTTTATGCTTCCAATAAAAAGATTCAGCTTTTATAGAAAAATTGTCCGCAGTAATGTATAATAATATGAATGAAAAGATTACTGACAGGAGGTAGAAGCGAGTGATTGAAGAAAGAGTGCCACCGCAAAATATAGAAGCGGAGCAGGCTGTGCTTGGCGCGATGCTTATTGATAAAGAAGCTATTGCCAAGGCGACCGAAGTGCTGTCGGCGGATGATTTTTACCGCGAAGCGCATCGCGTTATCTTTAGTGCGATGCTGGAGCTTTATAATAAAAATGAAGCAGTAGATATGGTTACTGTTACGGAAATCCTCAAGCGTGACAATAAACTGGAGGATATCGGCGGCATTGCCTACATCACCAGTCTGGCGAATGTGGTGCTGACAGCGGCCAACGTCAAATACCATGCGGATATTGTTGCCGAAAAATCGGTTCTGCGTCAACTTGTGCGCGTTTCTACCGAAATTGCGGCTATGGGCTATGAGGCCAATGAGGATGTCGGTACGCTGCTGGATACAGCGGAAAGCCGCATTCTGGAAATTTCCAACCGCAAGAAAAAGACGGATTTTACAGCAATTAACGACGTATTGATGGACAGCGTGCAGAGTATCGAAAGTCTGCTGCAGAACAAGGGCGGTCTTACAGGTCTGCCGGCAGGCTTTGCGGATCTGGATAAGCTGACGAGCGGTCTGCATCCTTCCGATTTTATTATTCTGGCGGCGCGTCCTTCCATGGGTAAAACTGCGCTGGCGCTGAACATTGTGCAGAACGTAGCGCTGCGTGCGCACAAAGTCATCGGCGGCGAACCGCGCAGTGTAGCCTTCTTCAGCCTGGAAATGAGCAAGGAGCAGCTGGTTAACCGTATGCTTTGCGCCGAAGCGGGCATCGACAGCCAGCGCTTGCGCGTAGGCGAGATGCATGACGAGGACTGGACACACCTTTGGGATGCCTGCGATACGATGAGCCGTGCGAAAATCTATATTGATGATACGGCGGGCATTACTGCAATGGATATGCGCAGCCGTGCGCGCCGCCTGAAGGCAGAGCATGGTCTGGATTTGATTGTTGTCGATTACCTGCAGCTGATGCAGGGAAGCGGCAAGCGCAATTATTCCGGCGACCGCCAGCAGGAAGTTTCGGAAATTTCCCGCTCACTGAAGGCTTTGGCGCGTGAGCTTGATGTGCCGGTGCTGGCGCTGTCACAGCTGAGCCGTAGTGTTGAATCGCGTCAGGTTAAACGCCCTATGCTCAGTGACCTGCGTGAATCAGGTTCTCTGGAGCAGGATGCTGATATCGTAGCCTTTTTGTACCGCGAGGATTACTACAATCCAGATACGGAAAACAAGCATACTGAGCTGATTATTGCTAAGCATCGTAACGGTCCGGTAGATACCGTTAATCTGTTCTTCCAAAAGCAGTTCACCAAATTTGTCGGCTTTACAAAGCGCGAAAGCTGAGAATAGAATACAGCGATATAATAAAAGTCCCGGGATTTTAACATCTCGGGACTTTTTGAGTATTGCATGGAGCATTGCCTGATGGGGGTTAAAAGCGTGAAAATTATTCTCTTGGCAAAAGATTTTTTCTGATAAGTGTAAAAAAGCTTACAAGGAAGCTGCGAAGAAAAACCGAATATTTTACCTAAAATCAACAAAAAATGTTCATAAAGCTTGCGATAAGACGCGGAAAATGATATGATATTTATGCAACAAAGTGTAGTGAAGAATCTGAAGGTAATATCTGTGGCTTTCAGATGTTTTTTCATGAATAAAATTGTCTTGGGAGGCATACAAAAATGATTGATCGTTATACTCATCCTGAAATGGGTAATATCTGGACACTCGAAAATGAATTCCGTACCATGCTGAAGGTAGAAATTCTGGCTTGCGAGGCTATGAACAAACTGGGCATTGTGCCTGACGAAGCGCTGAAGGATATTCAGACGAAGGCTGACTTCCGTCTGGACCGCATTAAGGAAATTGAAGCAGTTACCAACCATGATGTTATTGCTTTCCTGACTAATGTGGCTGAGTATGTAGGCGATGCGTCCAAATACATTCACAAAGGCCTGACCTCCAGCGACGTAAAGGATACTGCACTGTGCTACATGACCGTACAATCCGCAGACCTGATTATGCGTCATCTGGTAAACTTCCATGAAATTCTGCGCCGTCGTGCTGCTGAATTCAAATATACCGTTATGATCGGCCGTACTCACGGTATCCACGCAGAACCGATGACCTTCGGTATGAAATTCCTGCTGTGGTCCGCTGAAATCGAGCGTGACATCGAACGTCTGAAACAAGCGCGTGAAATGATGGCAGTCGGCAAGCTGTCCGGTGCTGTAGGCACTTACTCCAACATTGATCCGTTTGTTGAAAAATATGTCTGCGAAAAGCTGGAGCTCACTCCGGTACGCCTGGCAACCCAGGTTATCCAACGTGACCGTCATGCACATTTCATGACTACTCTGGCAATCATCGGTTCCTCTCTGGATAAGATGGCAACCGAAATCCGTAACCTGCAACGTACCGATATCCGTGAAGCTGAAGAATATTTTGCACCCGGCCAAAAGGGTTCTTCCGCTATGCCGCACAAACGTAATCCTATCACCTGTGAAAAGGTTTCCGGTATGGCTCGCCTGCTGCGCGGCTATGCAGTAGCAGCTCTGGAGGATGTAACCTTGTGGCATGAACGCGATATCTCCCATTCTTCCGTAGAGCGCGTTATTCTGCCGGACGCAACTATTGCTCTGGACCATATGCTGCGTAAATTCTCCAACATCATCGACAAGCTGCTGGTATATCCCGATGCAATGATTGCCAACATGAACAAAACCGGCGGTCTGATTTTCAGCCAAAACCTGCTGATTGCTCTGGTTACCAAAGGTGTACTGCGTGAGGACGCTTACAAATGGGTACAACGCAACGCTATGGCACGTTGGCTGCAAGGCGCTGACTTCAAGACCAACGTTGAAGCTGACCCGGATATCAAGAAATATCTGACCGACGAAGAGGTTGAGCATTGCTTCGATCCGAAACCGATGCTGCGCCACGTTGACGAGATTTTTGCTAGATTTGGTTTATAATTTTGATAAGGAGTGACTGCTAATGTCATCTGTTGTAGTTTTAGGCGCCCAATGGGGCGATGAGGGTAAAGGTAAAATTGTTGACTATTTGGCACAAAAGGCTGACGCTGTAGTTCGTTACAGCGGCGGCTCCAATGCAGGCCATACCGTTGTAGTTGACAACATTAATTATAAGCTGCGTCTGCTGCCCTCCGGCGTACTGTTTAATGATAAGACTAACGTTCTGGGCAACGGCGTTGTAATCAACCCCGGCGTTGTGCTGGCTGAAATCGCCGGCATGAAGGAAAAGGGCATTGATTGCAGCAATCTGGTTATCTCTGACCGTGCACACGTTGTTCTGCCGTATCATCAACGTCTTGATGAGCTGCAGGAGGAAGCACTGGGCAATCACAAAATCGGCACCACCAAAGGCGGCATCGGCCCCTGCTACATGGATAAGGTTGCTCGCGTAGGCATCCGTATCTGCGATTTGATGGAGCCCGAAACCTTTGCTGATAAGCTGAAGGTTAATCTGGAAGCAAAAAATGCTATTATCACCAAAATTTACGGTGCAGAACCGTTTGACTATGATACCGTACTGAAGGAATATCTGGCTTATGCAGAAGAGCTGCGTCCGTACGTTGCCGACACCGGCGTTGTTATGGATGAGCTGTTCAGCGCCGGCAAAAACGTTCTGTTTGAAGGCGCACAGGCTACCTTCCTCGATATCGACCATGGTACCTATCCGTATGTTACCAGCTCCAACCCGACTGCAGGTAATGCCTGCACCGGCAGTGGCGTAGGTCCCCGCTTCATCGACCATGTTGTCGGCGTAGTTAAGGCTTATACCACCCGTGTTGGCGAAGGCCCCTTCATCACCGAGCTGCTGGATACCGATGGCCCCGGCAACCAAATCCGCGAAACCGGCCATGAATACGGCACCGTAACCGGTCGTCCGCGTCGTTGCGGCTGGCTGGATGCTTTCATGCTGCGTTATAGCGCACGCCTGAACAGCCTGGATTATCTGGCAATTACCCGTCTGGATATCCTCGACCAAATGCCGAAGATTAAAATGTGCGTTGGCTACAAGATTGGTGATGAGGTTCTCAAACGCATTCCTGCAAGCCTGAACGTTCTGGCTAAGGTTGAGCCGATTTTCGAAGAGTTCGACGGCTGGATGACAGATATCAGCGGCATCCGCAACTATGAAGAGCTGCCGGAAAACGCTAAGAAATATCTGGCTAAAATCAGCGAGGTATCCGGTGTTGAGCTGGGTATTATCTCAGTTGGTCCTAACCGCGAGCAGACCATCGTTCTGAAAGAGCTGCTGTAAGCTTAGGCTGCTGAAAAAACAGCAAAAATATTTTAAAAAGTACTTGACTTTCCTTATGTTAGTCTGTATACTATTAATGTTGCTAATTTATGGCGACAAATGATTCACTAGCTCAGTTGGTAGAGCACCTGACTTTTAATCAGGGTGTCCCGAGTTCGAGTCTCGGGTGGATCACCAACGAAAATATGCCGTTCTTCGAAAGAAGAACGGCTTTTTTGTATTTGCGGGTACAAATTCCAGCAAAACAGAATATAGTCCTGAAAATTTCCTCCTTGCTAATCAATTCTTGCGGTAGTAATATGTAAGTGATAAGCAAAAATTTTACAGACTTTTTCGGAGGTGCTTTGATGAAAATAGTAGTTATGGAGCCGTTAGGCGTAAAGATGGAGCAGATTAATGCCTTGGCAGCACCGCTGCAGGCTGCAGGTCATGATTTTGTGTATTATACTGAGAAAGAAACCGACCAGACGAAGCTGCTGGCGCGTGTGCAGCAGGCCGATATTATCATGCTGGCTAACCAGCCGCTGAGTGCGGAGATTATCAACGCCTGCCCTAATTTGAAAATGCTGTCTGTAGCTTTTACCGGTGTAGACCATATTGCGCTGGCTGCCTGCCGTGAGCGCGGTGTGATGGTGTGCAATGCCGCAGGCTATTCCACCAATGCGGTAGCAGAGCTGACCTTCGGTTTGGCTATCAGCGTTATCCGCAACATCGTTCCCTGTGATGCACGCTGCCGTCAGGCAGGAACGAAGGATGGCCTGGTGGGCTTTGAGCTTTTCGGCAAAACCTTCGGCGTAGTGGGCACCGGTGCGATTGGCAGCAGAGTGGCGAAGCTTGCCGCTGCCTTCGGCTGCAAGGTGCTGGCCTACAGCCGTACTCCGAAGGCAGAGCTGCAGGCTGACGGTGTAAGCTATGTAAGTCTGGATGAGCTTTTGGGTGCCAGCGATTTTGTCAGCCTGCATGTGCCGCTGACGGACGCAACCCGCGGACTGATTAACGCTGAGGCTATCGCCAAGATGAAGCCGACGGGCGTACTGCTGAATACTGCGCGCGGTCTTGTTGTGGACAGCGAGGCGCTGGCACAGGCGCTGAACGAAGGAAGATTGGCGGGCGCAGGCATTGACGTGTTTGAGGGCGAGCCGCCGATTGCGCCGGAGCATCCTCTGTGCCATGCGAAGAACACCGTGCTGACACCGCACGTGGCCTTCGCCAGCGCTGAAGCACTGGCTGCACGTGCTGACATCGTCTTTGCCAACATCGAACAATGGCTGGCAGGCACACCGCAGAACGTAATTAAGTAAAAACACTATGAAAAGGCTCAATAATTTATATTATTCCAAGAGAATAAAAGAGCTTTTGGCTGAGCTGCAGACAGCGGGAACAACTCTGGTTGTTGCGCCCATGGGCTACGGCAAAACGCTGGCGGTGCAATACTTTTTGCAGGAGCAGGAGCGCTGTGGCAAAAAGGTACTGCGCCAAAGCATTTACGGCGCCGGGGCCGAGGCTTTCTGGCAGGGAGTGTGCCACAGCTGGCAAAATACGGAGCTGGGCGCGGCGTTGACGCAGCAGGCGCTGCCTGCCGATGCCAACGCCAGAACGCTGGTGCTGGAGCTGTTTCGTCAGCTGCTGCCGCAGGAGCCTGTCTATTGGTTTATAGATGATTTGCATCTGTTGGAAAGCAACGAGGCAATTGATTTTCTCTTTGCTCTGAGCAAAGCCGGCTTTGCTGATTTGCACCTGCTGCTTGTCAGCAGAGGGCAGATTTTTGACGGCAGCCGTCTGTTGGAGCTGGGACGTAAGGTCTTTTGCCTTGATAAGCATGACCTGGCGCTGCAGCGTGACGAGCTGGCGGAATACAGCAGCAGATGCGGCCTGCAGCTTACAACGCAGCAGCTGGATGCTTTGCATGAGGCCTGCGAGGGCTGGTTTTCCGTTACCTATCTTAATTTTTTGAACTACGACAGGTATCAGCGCTTTTGCCTTGATACTGGCAGCGTTTATGAGATGATTGCCGACGTACTGCTGCGGCCGCTGCCGTTGGAGCAGCAGCGCTTGCTGCTGCTTATGGGGCAGCCGGAGGAATTTACGCCGGAGCAGGTGGCCTATGCCTATGGCACAAGCTGCAGAGAATCTGTAAGCAGACTGCTGGAATGCAATGCCTTTATTATCAGGCTGGCCAGCGGCAGACTGCGGTGTCACCATATGCTGAAGCAGGCAACGCGCCATGCTTTCGGCCTGCTGCCGGAGGCTGAGCAGCAAAGGTACTTCCGTCGCTTGGGACAATGGTACGCGCAGCAGAAGGAGTACGAGGAAGCGCTGGACTGGCTGTACCGCGGCCGTGATTTTGACGGTCTGCTGGCTGCAGTGCAGCAGCTGCGCGACTGGTCGATGCGCCCGCAGCACAGGCAGCATCTTTTCGACTGGCTGCGCGAATGTCCGCCGGAAATATTGTGGCAGTATCCGCAGGCGGTGCTGATTATTATGCGCCGCATGTTTTCGCTGAACATGGTGCCGGAAATGCTGCAGGTTAAGGAATGGTACGTGACGGCGCTGGAGCGCAATACTGCGCTCAGCCAGCGTGAGCGCGATAATTATTACGGCGAGCTGGAGGTTATTCTGAGCTTTTTGGCCTTCAACAGCATTACCGGTATGAGCGAGCATCACAGGCGTGCCTACAAGTTGCTGAGCGGTGCTCCGCAGACGCTCAGCAAGCAGGGCATCTGGACCTTCGGCGCGCCCAGTGTTCTGGGGCTGTATTTGCGCACGGGCTGCAGTCTGCGGCAGACGGTGGAGGATATGCAGGAATGCATGCCGCCGTACTATCTGCTGAGCGGCTGGCACGGTGCCGGAGCCGCCGAGCTGACGGAGGCGGAAGCACTTTTGCTGCAGGGACGCATTGACGAAATGGATATGCCTCTGCAGAAGGCGTATTATCAGGCGGAAAAGCACGGGCAGGAGTGCATTACTATCTGCTGTGATTTTCTGGAGATGCAGCGCGATCTTTTCCGCGGCGTTTACAGCAGTAAGGCAGAGGCGTACAGCCGCAATCAGTGGCAGCTGCAGCCCTGGAAGCAGAGCATGCTGCTGAATACTGCCGATATGTGCGCCGGCTTTTACTATGCATTGCTGGGCAAGCCGGAATATATCCCAAGCTGGCTGACGGACGGAAACGGACAGCAGCCTTCGGTGCTTTATCCTGCGCGTCCCTGCCGCAACTATATCAGTGCCCAGTGCCTGCTGGCACAAGGGCAGTATACGGAGCTTTTGGTGCGCTGGTCCGACTGGGAGCAGGAATGCCGTCCCTACAGTAATTTTTTGTGCCTGCTGTATTTGCAGGTGCAAAGAGCGGCGGCCTTTGCCGGCAGAGGCGATGTAACGAGCTGCCGCGTTTCGCTGAAGCAGGCGCTGGCAATGGCTGAGGCGGATAAGCTTGTGCTGCCGTTGGCGCAGAACATAGCGCTGCTGCGTCCTTATCTGGAGCAGGAGCTGCAAGGTGAATTTTCATCAGCGGCGGCAGTGGCGCTGCACTTGGGGCAGCAGCTGGAGGCTGCCCGGGGGCGGATTATGTCCGCACGCTTTGCCGAAGCAGGCCTGCAGGAGCTGACGGAGCAGGAGCTGCAGATAGCGCAGCTGGCGGCGGCACGCCATACGAACAGGGAGATTGCGCAAAGATTGTCGCTGTCGGAGGGGACGATTAAGCAATATCTCAACAAAATTTTTGCCAAGCTGCAGATTGATGCGGCGGCTAAAAATAAAAGACATCAGCTGGAGCGCTTTTTCCCCAACTCTTAACTAAAGGTTACTTATAGTTATTCTTGACCCGGTATATACTTTAAATGAAGAAGTATATGCCGGGTCTTTTTATATCCGGCGGTTAGGAGGCGGAAAAATGAAACGGCTGAAGGTTGTGCTCGGGGCGTGCTTGGCGATGCTCGTAGCTTTTACGGCATTGGCGTGGGCGGCGACGCAGTACAAAACAACTGTCAAGGTAAACGGCACCAAGCTGAATGTGCAGCGCTATGTAGAGGGCAAGGGGCCTATGAAGGATAAGGCGGTGCTGCTCAACAAGGATAATAAGGTTGTTGTGCGCTGGAAGCAGCGCGAGCTGAAAAAATGGTACTATGACGGTGATAAATATTTCCGCTTTGTACCCTACAGCTATGATATGAAGAACCTGAAGCCCGGCAGATATCGCTTGGTAACGACCAGCAGCTTCGGCAAGGGCGGTGCGGTTAAAAAGACAGTCAACATCAGCTACAAGCCGCAGAGCAAGATGCAGTTCCGTGCATCCAAGATTATCCGCAAGGGCAACGGCGATGTTTACCAGCGCCTGTATTTCAAAAAGAATAATTCCACGGGCAAGACCTGCTATGCCCAGATTTTCAATAAAAATAACAAGCTGGTCTACAGCACGAAATATAAGGCAAGAAATGCCAATCAGGATTTTGCCTTCAGCTGGAACGGCTGGGCGAGCGGCAAGAGCGGCAAAAAATGTGCTAAGGGCGTATATACCGTGAAGTATTGGATGGATGGCGTTAATCCCAAAACTGCCAAATTCCGTCTGAGCATTTGAGGAGGGGAGCATAATGAAGGAAAAAATGATGCGTATTATCGTAGCTGCTATGCTTGCCCTGTTGCTGTGCAGTCTGACGCTGCTGGCAGGCGCCGCCTCCAAAAATGACTGGAAGAATACGGCCGGCTGCTATGTGTGGACCGAAAGCAGCCAGTATAATAACGGCGTGCTGAATATCAAGCCCTTGGGCGATGATAAATACCTTTATGAGCTGAAGGTTATGCGCGGCAGTGAGGAAGAGGACAGTGCGGAGGATTTCGTTACTGCCGGTGTTTTTGAAATTAATGAAGATGGCGACGGTATTGCCGAGGTAGATTACCAAAATAATGATACGGTAGAGCTGCGCTTCGTACTGAAGGACAAGAGCATTACCGCCTATCAGGACGGACCGCTGCCGCTTGATGTTCAGGGTGAATACAGATTTAACGAGGACAGCTTTGATGTATCCGAGGCTGCTGCCGCCGCGCTGCTTGCCGGCCTGCCGGAAAAGCAGACGGGCTTGCCGGAGAATGTTGATGATTATAAGCTGCTCTATGCGGAGGAGCCTGTGGACGGCTGGTTCTATCAGCTGACGGCGCTGGATGATGAGGGCGAGGTTATTGCCAAATTTTTGGTAGCTGCCGATTTGAGCGCTGTGTACCGCAACGATAAGGAGGATGAGGTAAGCCTTATTTACGGTGACCCGATCAATATGCTGGCTGCCAAAAGAGCACCGCTTGTAGAGGAGGATGAGCTGGAAGGCCCTGCAATCGAAAGCGGCGAGCTGGAGGGTGACGAGGATGCACCCGACCTGCCTGCAACCGCAGCTTCCGAGCTTAGTCCGTTGGTGACGGTGGCTCCGGAGGAGGCAAGCCTGAAGGTGGGCGAGCGTACACGCATAGTTGCTTCGCTGCCGGGCTGCGTAGGCTATAATGTAACTGATTTGCGTTCCTCCAATAGTGATATAGTGAAGGTGGACGGCGATGTGCAGCTTTTGGCTGTGAAGCCGGGAACTGCGACAATTACCGGCAAGCTGCTGCTGGAAAAGGGAGAAAAGGCCTTTATGACGCAGATTACTGCCTATGAGCCGAAGCTGGAGGCTCCAAATCTGCCGGCGCACTTGGGAATAGACGAGGCGCTGAAGCTGGAGGCCTACGTTGTGGGCGAGGCTGACGGCGTGACACCGGAGTGGAGCGTGAGCGATGAAAAAATTGCCGTTATCGAAGATGGCAAGCTGATCGGCAAGGCTGACGGCGTTGTTACCGTCACGGCAGTCCACGGCGAGATGAAGAGCCAATGGCCGGTGGCTGTGGGCACTGCGGAGCTGCCTGCTGCTGAGGATGAGGAAGAAAATGAGGATGACGATGACGGCTTTGGCCTGCTGACGATTATCGGCGGCGTAATTATCATCGGTGGCGCTGCCTTCTTCTTCCTGCGCAGAAAACGCAAATGATAAGCTGATGCTGTAAAGCGTTATGCTTACCGAAAAAATAATATGAAGCATCGGAGGCTGACCTGTGTCAGCCTCCTTGGTGCGCCTGCGGCGATACTGTTTTTTGTGCCCGCAGGCGTATTTTTTGTGTGCGGGTATATGCTGTTACGTCCGTTTTGGCCTGCCCAAGCGTCCTTGCCGTTGCCTGCAGGCGCGGGAAATCACAGTTATTTTACACTCTGACAATGTTTCACAAAATCTCTGTAAAAAAAGTAACAAAAAGTTTTCAGTTGGACGTTACAAATGGCGAAAAATCTAGTATAATAATATTAAAGTGTATTATACTTTACAAAATCTCTGAGATCTCAAACTGGCGCCAAATCAATCAAAGTAAAATGAGGTAGAATAGTAGAAATGTTTTTTGATTCATATGAAACACCAGTTTTCAGACCTCCAAGTGAGGCACGCAGCTTTATTTTGCGCGTTACGCGTGGCTGCGCACATAATAAATGCACCTACTGCAATATGTACAGAGGTGTTCCCTTTCAGATTTTAAAGGATGAAGAAATTTCCCGTCAGATAGCGCTGGCGGCCCATTACGGCAAGAACAAGGTGCGCCGCGTCTTTTTGGCAGACGGCGATGCTTTGGTGCTGCCTACGGCCAAGCTGCTGAAGATTCTGCAGGTACTGCGCGAGCAGTTTCCGCATCTGCAGCGCGTTGCCAGCTATGCTGCGCCCAAGGATATCCTGCGCAAGAGCGAGGAGGAGCTGCGCCAGCTGAAGGAAGCAGGCCTGAAGCTTTTGTACTACGGCATGGAAACTGGCGACGATACTACGCTGAAGGCTGTCAACAAGGGTGTTGATGCCGAGCAGGCGATTGAAGCAGGACGCAGAGTTACCGCCAGCGGCATGAAGCTTTCCATGATGATTATTCTGGGTCTGGCAGGTGCGGAGGGCAGCGAACGCCACGCACTGGCAACCGCACAGGCGATTAATATTATCAAGCCGACGCATTTGAGCGCGCTCTGCCTGATGCTGTACCGCGGCAGCGAGCTGCTGGACCAGTACGAGGCAGGCAAATTCAATCCGCTTTCACCGGCAGGACTGATGCGCGAGCTGAAGCTGATAATAGAAAATATAGATTTACCTGCGGACAGGCACTGCCTTTTCCGCAGCAACCATATATCTAACTACGTTCAGCTGGCAGCAACGCTGCCGCATGACAAGCAGCGTCTGCTGCGCGATATTGATTACAGTATTGCTCAGCTCAGCAAGCTGAAAAGCTGGGATGTATATAACTACAATTAATTTTTAATTTTGTATTTGAGCGGGGCTGATGAAGATGAAAAAGAAGCTGGCTTCTGTGCTGACCGTAATCATGCTGGCCTGCAGCCTGCCATGGCAGGCACAGGCTGCAGCGCCTATTGTCAGCAACAAACCGCATAAGGCACCGGTGGCAACGCCACCGGCCGTAAGCGAGGCGCAGCCTGTGAAGGCGGTGCCGGAGCCTGCTGCCGTCAAGGCCGATACCGCAGCCAAGCCTGCTGCCGCAGTGAAGGTGCCCAAGCAGGCGAAGCCTGAGAAAAAGGCGAAGAAAGCCGCTGCTAAAAAGTCTAAAAAAACTAAGGAAAAGCAGTCTAAGGTGCAGGTGCAGCAAAGCAACTGGCGCCTGAAGGTGGCACAGCAAAAGCTGCAGGTGCTGGGCTTCAGTGACGAGCGCCCTAGCGGACGCATGACGGAGGCTACCAGCACTGCGCTGAAAAGCTTCCAGAAGCAGCACAAGCTGAAGGCGGATGGCGAGCTGAATGATGCAACCTATCAGAAGCTGACCTGGGAGGCCTTTGCTAAGGAGGGCATCCCAAAGGTTAAGGGCAAGGAAATCGTTAGCCGTGCAGCTAAATACAAGGGTGTTCCCTATGTGTTCGGCGGAACCACGACCAAGGGCTTTGACTGCTCCGGTTACGTGCAGTATGTGTTTAAGGACTGCAAGGCCAAGTTGCCGCGCTTGGCAGACGAGCAGGCGTTACAGGGGATTTTTGTAACGCAGAAGCAGCTGCGGCCCGGCGATTTGGTATTCTTTACCACCTACGCCGCGGGCGCGTCGCATGTGGGTATTTATGCCGGTGACGGACAATTTTGGAGTGCATCCTCGTCCAAGGGTGTAATGCTTTCGTCGTTGAAGGACGATTACTGGAAACAACGCTATTATGGAGCACGCCGGGTGTTGATTACGAACGGCGAGGTTTATAAATAAAAGTTCTGCTGACGGCAGCCGACTGCCGGACAGCGGGGGAGGGTATAAAACATGATTCGTGAGAGAAGAAATAAGGATAAGCTGGCTGCTTATTACAGAAAGTTTATGGAAGAGGGTATTGTTGACCCCAACGTGCATCCGTGGGTTGCCGACAGCTGGCAGCGTTGCCGTGCTATGCATCTGCCGCACGAAACCATGCCCAAAATCAATAAGCTGAGCCGCGAAGAGATTATTGCGCACCAAAAGACGCATGAGTTCATCGTAAAATACGTTGACGGTCTTTATGAGCAAAGCAAGCAGCATTTCAATATCCATAACCTGAGCATGCTGCTGATTGATGAAAACGGTTATGTAATCAAAAACTATGCTATGCCGTTCTTCCAACGCATTATCGAGGATATTCAGGGTATGCGCGTGCTGGAGGAGGATGTTGGTACCTCCAGCATTAGCATTGCGCGCGAGCATAACGTGCCCTTTTTGATGTTCGGTCCGGAAATGTGGATTAAGGACAGCCATTCCGGCGATGCCTGCAGTGCGCCTATCTGCGTAAACGGCAAAATCCGCTATATTATTTCCTTCTTTTCCTTGGATCAGAACGATTTGCCCTATGATTTGCTTTTGAGCCTGCTGATGACGATGAAATATTCCATCGAACAGCACCTGAACATGCTGGAGGCCTGGAGCATCAACCGCATTATGATGGAACAGCTGCCGGTAACCGTTTACTGGCTGGGCAAGGACGGCAGCGTGAAATACTGCAACGAAAACGGCCGCAAGCGTCTGGAAGGACATGAGCGCTTGGAGGACGTGTTCCTGAACTACGAGCATATTCCTATTAAAAAAGCGCTGCATGGCGTAGCAACACAGCGTCGTGAAATCACTTGGATTACCCAAGACAGAACCTTTGAGGATATTACCACCGTTATGCCTATTAAGGTAGGCAGCGAGGTAGAAAGTGCTTTGGTGCTTTCCATGTCCATTGAGGATTTGAAAACTACCATTGCCCATGCAACCGGTTACAGCAGCCGTTACAGCCTGTACAGCATGGTTGGCGAAACCAGCGAATTTTTGGCGCTGCAGCATAAGGCAAGCCGCGTTGCCCGCACCGACCACAACATCCTGCTGCAGGGCGAGCCCGGTACCGGCAAGCAGCGTTTGGCACACGGCATTCATCAGGCCAGCCCGCGCGCTGCCGCTCCGCTGATTGCGGTAAAATGTCACAACGCATCTATGGCAGAGCTGGAGGCTGAATTCTTCGGCACCAATGAGGACGGACAGCAGTCCGCAGGCAAGCTGGAGCTTGCTATCGGCGGTACGCTGTTCCTTGATGAGGTAGAAAAGCTGCCGTTGGAAATGGGCGACAAGCTGGCTGATGCGCTGACGCATGGTCTGCCTGCAACGGAAAAGGGCGGCAAGCCGCGTATGTTCGACGTGCGCGTAATCGCTGCCTGCGATTCCAACCTCAAGCGCTTGGCAGATAAGGGACTTTTCTCCCGTAATCTGTATGAGCTGGTGCTGGATACCACCATGCGCGTGCCGCCTCTGCGCGAGCGCGTGAAGGATATCGAGGTTATCGCTTCGCATATTCTGGTGGAAATGTCCGCTCAGCATAACCTGCCGCAAAAACGCCTTTCTCCCGAGGCTGTTTCCCTGCTGCTGTCCTGCAGCTGGCCGGGTAACATCAAGCAGCTACAGGGTGTTATCGAGCAGGCCTTCTTCCACACTCCCGGCAGCATCATCGAAGCAGAAAATATTAAGCTGCCCGGTGACAAAACCTTGGAGCGCTCCTGGAAGTATGACAAGGAAGCCTTTATTGCAGCCTGGAAATCCGCCGGCGGCAATATCAGTAAGCTGGCAACAATGCTTGATGTCAGCCGCGTAACCCTGTACCGTTATCTGAAGAAGTACGGCTTGGGACCGAAAGCAAAATAAAATTTATCATGATTGCCCCTGAAGCAGGCTTGTCCTGCTTCGGGGGCTTTTGCGTTTTGGCGGCGAGTTTGGCGCTGCGAGGCAAGTTTAGAAGAGAAAAATGCAACATGTTGCAAAAATCTCTTGCAAAAATGGTATTGAGGGTGAATATTAGGAAGAAAAAGGCGAATTTAGAAGAGAAAAGTGCAGCATGTTGCAAAAATCTCTTGTAGAAACAGTATTGATAGTGAATATTAGGAAGAAAAAGGCGAATTTAGAAGAGAAAAATGCAGCATGTTGCAAAAATCTCTTGCAGAAATGGCGTTGAGATTGAATACGGGGAGAAAAAAGGCTATAATAGAAGAGAAAAATGCAACATGTTGCAAAAATCTCTTCTAAAGAAGGTGAGCTAATGGAAATACGCAGAGATTTTTATTTGGACAAGCTGATAAAACGCAAGCATAACGGGTTGATTAAAATTATTACAGGTATTCGCAGATGCGGTAAATCCTATCTGCTGAACACTATATTTTATCAGCATCTGCTTTCATGCGGTATAGATGATGCGCATATTATCTGTTTTGCTTTCGACTCCGCCGATGATTTGCAAAAGATAGGTGAAAGTCTTATTGCCATGGAAAAGGAAAAGCGTGGCGTAAATCCGGAAAAGTTTATGGCTTATGTTAACAGCAGGATTGCTGATGAGGGTATGTATTATCTGCTGCTCGATGAGGTACAGGAAATGGATTGCTTCGAAGCTGTGCTTAACGGTTATTTGCGCAAGGCGAATATGGATGTATATGTTACCGGCAGTAATGCTAAATTTCTTTCCAAGGATATTATTACGGAATTTGCCGGACGCGGCGATGAGATGCATATGTATCCGCTTAGCTTTGCCGAATTTATGAGTGTTTATCCCGGCGATAAGTATATGGGCTTGGCGGAATATATGCTTTACGGAGGAATTCCGGTAGTTGTGCTGCGTGAAGGGACTGCCGAAAAGGCTGCCGCTTTGCAGAATTTGTTGAGTGAAATTTATTTGAGTGATATTTATAAGCGCAACCGTATCCGTAATAAGGGAGAAATGGAGGATTTACTTAATATACTGGCTTCGGCCATTGGCTCTTTAACTAATTATGAAAAGCTGAAAAATACCTTTAAAAGTGTCAAAAAATCCAAAATTACTTCTACCACTATTAAAAAGTATCTGGATTGCCTAGAAGATTCCTTTTTAATTGAAGCGGCTTCGCGCTATGATGTAAAGGGCAAGGCCTATATTGATACTCCGAAGAAATATTATTTTTCTGATCTGGGGTTGCGTAATGCGCGCATTAATTTCCGGCAGTTTGAACAAACTCATTCTATGGAAAATGTAATCTACAATGAGCTTTGCATGCGTGGGTACAGCGTTGATGTGGGTGTAGTGCCTATTGCCGTGAGAGATGACAGCGGTAATGTAGTAAGAAAACAGCTGGAGGTTGATTTTGTCTGCAATATGAGCTCAGTAAGGTACTATATACAGTCTGCATATTCCTTGCCGGATGAGATGAAACGTGCGCAGGAGGTACGCCCCTTGAAAAATATTGATGATACCTTCAAAAAAATTATCATTACCAAGGATATTGTCCCGGCCTATTATGATGAATACGGAATTCTTACCGTGAACATATATGATTTTTTACTTGATTGTGATAGCTTAGAAAAATAAAGCAGTTCGTTTTGGCATTTCAGTTTGATTGCCTTAGAAGCAGGTTTGTCCTGCTCTGGGGGCTTTTGCGTTTTTTGCATTTTTGGCGCTGCGAGGCGAGTTTAGAAGAGAAAAGTGCAACATGTTGCAAAAATCTCTTGCAGGAAAATACTTGTAAGGTTGAGTGATAGTTTACCAAAGCTGATTGTAGAAGAATAATAAAATTGTTCAAAAATATTTTGCGAAAAAAAGCCTGAGAAAAACAGGGAAACATCAGTCTGTATGTGCTTTACAAGGATCTTAATGTACTTTTTGGAAAATAAGCGAGTTAAACTATTAGTACAAGTTTGCCTCTTGCACGAAAAAATGAAAGTGCTATAATAAAAACGAATTATAATTGTTAACCGGAGTAAAGGAGCCTCAAGTGTACTTGAAGCTGTTTTGCGAAGGCTTGTTGCCAGTGCTGCTGCAAGACCGCGGGACTGAAAAACAGTAATATCGGCGCAGGATAATTAATACAATAGTTGTTTAACTTGTTCCCACACGCAGCGAGTGCTGCGTACATTATATAAAATATACTTATATGGGAGGAATTTTTGATGAACAAAATTTTTAAAGTAGTTTGGAGCGAAGCACGCAACGCTTATGTTGTTGTCTCCGAAATCGCAAAAAATCATGGCAGTAAAAGCTGCTCTACCAAAAAGCTGTTGACAATGCTGATTGCAACAGGTGTTATGACCTGTGCAAGCATGGCTCCGGCGATGGCTGCTAATCCGGCACCGGATGACGCTAACAAAGGTTGGAATCTGTCTGTTAATGGTGCTATAACAGCAGGAACTGAGGTACAACCTGGCGATTATGTTGACTTCAATGGTGACCAGAATGTCAGCGTAAGTAAGGATGTAAAAGACGGCGTTAAAATTGTTAAGGTTGAGCTGAACAAAGATATCGATGTAAACTCCGTTCAAACCAACGCACTGAACTCCAAATACAACCTGTCCGTAGGTACTGCAAATGAAAACGGCACCATGCCGTTCTTCGTAAACAGCAACGGTGCATTCTATGCAGCCAGCGGCAAATTGGTTGTAGATAAAGACGGCAACGTAACCGCAGGCAACGTAGTTCTGAATAATGGCGTATTCACCGGTAATTCCGCACTGCGTGATGGCGAGCTGTTCATTGGCGATAATGACGGCAACTACAGCCAAATCACTCCGAAATCCGCTAAACTTGGTCAGGTAACTATCGATGAAAAAGGCAACATTGCCGGTGTAAACTCCATCCAGACCAATGCACTGAACGCAAAATACAACCTGTCCGTAGGTACTGCAAATGAAAACGGCACTATGCCGTTCTTCGTAAACAGCAACGGCGCATTCTATGCTGCAAACGGCAGCTTCGTAGTAGACAAAGACGGCAAAGTAACCGCAACTGCAGGCGAAATCGGCAACGTAGTACTGCAGAATGGCGTATTCACCGGCCATTCCGCATTGCGTGACGGTGAGCTGTTTGTAGGCGATGCAGATGGCAATTACAGCCAAATCACCACTAAAGGTGCTAAACTGGGCAAAGTAACTGTTGCTGCAGACGGCAAGATTTCCGGTGTAGCAGCAGGCGAAGCTGATACGGATGCAGTAAACGTAAGCCAATTGAAGAATAGCGCTTGGAAACTTGCTGCTAATGGTGTTCTGACCGAAGCAGAAGATGTTAAAGCCGATGAATATGTTGACTTCAGCGGTGACAAGAACATCAACGTAAGCCATGACGGCACTAAGGTTCAAGTAGAGCTGAACAAAGACATTGATGTAAACTCTGTTCAAACCAACGCACTGAACGCAAAATACAACCTGTCCGTAGGCACTATGGCAGAAAACGGAATCATGCCGTTCTTTGTAAACAGCACCGGCGATTTCTACGCAGCACACAATAAATTCCACGTAGATAAAGACGGTAAAGTAACCGCAACCGCAGGCGAAATCGGCAACGTAGTTCTGCAAAATGGCGTATACTACGGTCATTCTACATTGCAGGACGGCAGCCTGTTACTCACCGATGATAACGGTAACCACAGCTACATTGATGCTAAGAGCGCTAAGCTGGGCAAAGTAACTGTTGCTGAAGACGGCAAGATTTCCGGCGTAGCAGCAGGCGCAGTAACCGCTGATTCCACCGATGCTGTAAATGGCAGCCAGCTGCATGCAGTAGCAACCGAAGCAGGCAAACACAGCAAGGTTGTAAATGGCTCCAACATCAATGTTGAAGAATTTGATAATGACGGTCAAAAGATTTACAAGGTTAACCTGAACAAGGATATCATGCTTGGCGATTTGACCGGCAAATATGTAAGCATCAGCGGTACCAACGGTACTATCGAAACCACTGGCTACATTGCAACCAAAGATCGTGTATACGCTTATAAGGGCGGCAAGCTGGCAGATATCGACGTAACTGGCAACAAGATCTCTAACGGCGCTTCCTCCATCGTTCTGGACGGCAGCAATGTTAAGGTTAACGATAAGGTTACTATTGATCAGAACGGCAAGATCAGCGGCGTAGCTGCAGGCGAAATCAGCAGCACTTCTACTGACGCTATTAACGGCAGCCAGCTGCATCAGACTAATGAGAATGTTGCTCAAAACAAAGCAGACATTGCTCAGAATAAAGCAGATATCGCAGCTAACAGAGCAGACATCGATAAGAACAAAGCAGATATTGCTCAAAACAAGACCGATATCAAGAACCTTGATAATCGTGTAACCAATGTTGAAGAGCTTGCTAAGAAACACACCACTGTTACCGCAGGTGACAACATTACTGTAACCGAAGGCACCAATAAAGACGGTGGCAAGGAATACAAGGTTGCTCTGGACAAAGATATTAACCTTGACAGCGTAACTACCGGTCAAACTGTAATGAACAACGATGGTCTGAAGGTTGGTAAAGACGTAAGCGTAACCGCAACTACTGTAACCGCAGGCAAGACCTCCATCAGCGATGAAGGCGTAAAAGTTGGCGACAAGACCTATATCAGCGATAAAGGCTTGAATGCAAATGACCAAAAGGTTACCAACGTAGCTGCAGGTGAAATCAGCGCAACCTCCAAGGACGCTGTAAATGGTAGCCAGCTCTATGCTACCAATCAAGAGGTTGTTAATAACACCAACCGCATCAACAAGCTTGGCAGCCGTGTAAACAAGGTTGGCGCAGGCGCAGCAGCTCTGGCAGCACTGCATCCGATGGACTTTGATCCGGACGACAAACTGACCTTCTCCGCAGGCTACGGCAACTATGCAGGCGAAAACGCTGCAGCAATCGGCGCTTACTATCGTCCTGACGAAAAGGTAATGTTCAGTGTTGCAGGTACTGTAGGCAATGGTGAAAACATGGTTAACGCAGGCGTATCCTTCGCTCTGGACCGCACCAACCATGTAAGCAACAGCCGTACCGCTCTGGCTCGTGAGGTTATCGACCTCCGCGGTCAACTGGCAGTAATGGGCGCTAAGATGGCTAAGATGGAAAAAGCATTCGGTATGCTGGATGAAACCAAGACCAAACTCTTCCCGGATGTTCCGGCTAACCACTGGGCATATGAATACATCGCTAAGCTGGCAGGCAACGGCTACATCGAAGGCTATCCTGACGGCAACTTCGGCGGTGACCGCCTGATGACTCGTTATGAATTTGCTGCAATGCTCTATCGTGCAATCGAAAACGGCGCAGCTCTGGAAGAAAAGATCATCAAAGAATTTGAGCCTGAATTGGGCCGCATCCGTGTAGACCGCATCAGCGGTGAAGATGGCGATCGCGATAAGATTGAACGTGTACGCGTAAACGATACTAAAGGCGAGCGCGACCATTACGGCAACAAGCTGGCAAAATAAATTGTCGGCAGTGACAAGTGAATAAAGCTCAGTAAACAGTAAAGGCGTTCTCTCGCAGGGGAGAACGCCTTTTGCAGTAATGAAATATGCCCTAAGTGTAATAGCACTTTTTGTTTAACGAACTATTGTTTTTAAAAAGTTTCTGTGTTATAATTACCTTAGTTGCATAGGTAGCCGCATTTTAGCGGAGCTTATGCCTGGTCGTGCGGACCAGTGGCGCCTGTCGAGCTTTCGGCAGGCGCCTTTTCCTTTATGTCAGTCGCAATTGCCGGCTTATATATTTTTACTGCAAATTATGCTATAATCAAAGGAGGAAACATATGCAAAAGCAAATCTCTAATCTCGATAAGCTGACTCTGTCTAACGATTTTCTTTTCAAGCATGTTATGCTCAGAAAGCGCATCTGCAAGCATATTCTGGAAGAGCTTTTACATACCGAAATTGCAGACATTACCTATCTTGAAGCAGAGCAGACTATTGATGTTTATCCTGACAGCCATGGTATTCGTCTGGATGTTAGAATTGCAGATACTGCCAATACTCATTACAATTTGGAAATGCAGGTAAAGAATCCTGTTAATCGTGCTACAGGAAAATTTCTGTTGCCTAAGCGTACCCGCTACTATCAGGCTATGCTTGATACGGATATGCTGCAAAAAGGTCAGGATTATGACGAATTATCTCCTACGTATATAATTTTCTTCTGTCTGTTTGATTTTTTTCAGGATTCCCAGCGTATTTATACCTTTAAGAAGCGTTGTCTGGAAAACATGAATATTGAATTGGCAGATGAAGCAGTTATTATGTTTCTCAATACCTTGGGAACCAAAGGTGATGTGTCACCGGACATTCAAAGTCTGTTTGACTACATCAACAGCAATACTATTACCAGTAATTTTACACGTGAGGTTGCTGACACGATTGTAGAAATTAAAAATGACAAGAAAGTGAGGGATGCCTATATGACTTACGAAATGCGTATGAAAGACCTGCGTGACGAAGCACATGCCGAAGGTCTGGCTGAAGGTAAGGCTCAGGGTCTCGCCGAAGGTAAGGCAGAAGGTCTCGCCGAAGGCAAGGCAAAAGAAAAGACTGCAACTGCAAAGCGTCTTTTAAGTATGGGATTATCTGTAGAGGATATTGCTAAGGCTACTTCGCTTTCTGTTGAGCAGGTTGAAAAGATTAAGGCTGAACAAATTTAATAAGTTGCTGTAAGTAAAGGCGTTCTCCCGTAGGGGAGAACGCCTTTTTACATTATAACGAAAGCAGTTAAGCTGTTATGGTATATGCTTTATAGACTGCTTGCGAAGCTGACACTTACCATTTTTCCGGAATTCCGGGGAAGTCGGCAATTGTCAGCATACAGCAGCTGCCGGTGGCCAGCAGTGTATTTGTATCAGTATCATATACATGAATCTGCATAGTAATCAACTGGTCATTATGCGAAATAACCTCAGCCTGTGCTTCTACCATTGCACCGGAAGGAGCGCTCTTAATGAAATCTACGGTCATCGATACCGTAACCACGCGCTTGCCCATAGCGGCGCAGGCGATGCCGGTGGCATTATCCACCAGTGTTGTAAGCAAGCCTCCGTGCAGCTTGCCGTTAAGGTTTGTGTGGATGGCAGGGTCGATGCGCAGGCCTACTGCAGCTTTGCTGCAGCTGATGCTGTGAACCTTTATGCCGCAGTGCTGCATAAAAGCGTTATGCGTGTAGATATCTTTTACGCTTCGGATAATTTCTTCCGGTTGCATAAATCATTCCTCCTTTAGACAGGCGTCCAGCGCTTGGGCAACGTCGTTGCATTGCTCAAGGCTTGCTACCCAATTTTGTAAACGTAATGCCTTTGCTTCACCGTAAACAGGTACGGCAAGGCTCATAAACTTGGCGCAGAGCTCCTCCCAAGTCAGAGGATTTTCCGGATCTCCCTTAGGATAATCAACCTGCATTGTAAGAGTTTGCCCGTTATGCAGCTGAATTTCTACTCTGGAAGCCAGCTTGGAAGCATCTGCTGCATGAAGCTGTTCCATAGCCTCATCGCGGATAACCTCGATGCGCTGCATTAAATCAGTAAGCTCTTTGTTGTGGATACACTCCTCGCTGAACTGCGCAATGCCAACTTCGCCGAACTTCAGCATAGCAGCGGAGCAATATTGAATACTGAATTTGCCGCCGTAGGGAGTTTGCGGCTGCGGATTATTAATCAGATAGTTCGTAATATCGTTGACGTAAAGCTTAATTTTAGCGATGTCCTCAGGCTGCAGGGAATGAGCCTTACGCAGCTCCTGAATGGCGTAAAGAGCGGCATGGGCATGCTTGCAGCAGGCGTAGGGCTTGAAGGAGTTGATGTCGATTTTCAGTTTATCAGTGCTCATGTTTTCGGTAAGTTTCTCCAAATGCGGTTCTTTGACCATGGCACGGCAGAAGCCCTTTTCACCTTCTAAAATCTCACTGGCGGCAGTAAAGCCCTTCTGCGACAGATAAGCGCTGAGGACACCGCTGTAGGAAGCCTTGCCTGTGTGCAACGGCTTGCTCATGGCACCTTCCTTTAAAAACTCCCACAGGCCTGCTGCCTGGGTACCGGCGCTGCCGTAGCACATCAGTGTCTGCTGTGCGTTAAGTCCAAGAGCGTTGGCGGCAGCAGCACCGGCGGCGATGGTGCCTGCGGTACCGGTAGTATGCCAAAAGAAGTAGGATTCCGGGATAACCGCTTCGCCTACGCGCCCGCTGGCTTCGTAGCCTGCACAAATTGCTGCGATGAGCTGCTTACCGCTTTTGTGCTCTGCCTCGCAGACAGCCAGTGCGGGAGAAACAACAACGCAGGCTGGATGGATAATAGACGGGTTATGCAGGTCATCGAAATCCAGACTGTGAGAGGCCGCGCTGTTGATAAAGGCTGAGTTCAGGGCACCGGCCTTTTTGGCGGGAAGGCTGCCGAAAATATTCGCCTGCGGGGCATCTCCCTGCAAGATTACGTCATGTATAATACGTACCGGTTTTTCCTGCGAACCGCGGATAGCAATTCCCAGCCAGTCCAACAGACATTTTTTAGCCATTTCGATACTGTGAGCAGAGAGCTTTTCGTAGCACAATTCTGCGGTAAATTTTGCTAATGCTTTAGTTGTCATTGTTAATACCTGCCTTTGCTTTAATTTTAACTATTGCCATGGTATTCGCCAAACGCAACGTAAACACCTGCCTTAGCCTTAAAACAAATTACCTCCCTGCTGGTATTCTCCGAATACCTCGCGCAGTACGCCGCAGATTTCGCCTAAGGTTGCATAGGTTTTAACAGCATCAATCAGATAAGGCATAAGGTTAGCTTCACCCTTGGCAGCTTCCTTCAGAGCTTTCAGGGAAGAATCTACTGCTTGCTGGTCACGGTGAGCCTTCATTTCATTTACACGGGCAATCTGACGTTCCGCAACGCTTAAATCTGCCGTAATAACATCATTTGTTTTGACAGCCTTATTGTCTGCAAATTTGTTGACGCCGATGACTGTACGCTTGCCTTTTTCAATATCTGTCTGATATTCGTAGGCATGGGCAGCCATTTCACCTTGCATATAGCCTTGTTCGATAGCAGCAACCGCACCGCCCATGGCATCAATTTTTTGGATGTATTCATAAGCTTCTTTTTCAAATTTGTCAGTGAGTGCTTCAACATAATAGGAACCGGCCATGGGGTCGATAGTGTCGGCAACACCGCTTTCGTAAGCGATGAGCTGTTGGGTACGCAGTGCAAGAGTTGCACTTTCTTCCGTCGGGAGGGCAATGGCTTCGTCATACGCGCAGCAGGCCATCGACTGAATGCCTGCAAGTACAGCGGACATAGCCTGCCAGGTAATGCGGGCAACGTTGTTCAAAGGCTGCTGTGCTGTTAGCACGCTGCCTGCGGTATGAACGTGTACGCGCAGCATCTGTGCCTTGGGAATGGTGGCTCCGTAACGCTCTTTCATTATGCGTGCCCACAAGCGGCGGGCAGCACGGAATTTGGCTATTTCAGAGAAGAAATTCAGGCCTGCGGTAAAAATCCAGCTGATACCGGGAGCAAAATCATCAACCTTTTGGCCTGCTTTGATTGCAGCATCAATATAGGCCATGGCATTAGCGAAGGCAAAAGCGATTTCCTGTACCTCGGAAGCACCTGCTTCGCGAATGTGATAAGCGCCAACGCTGATAGTATTCCATTTGGGGATATTCTGCGAGCAATAAGCAAAGGTATCTGTAATCAGGCGCATGGAAGGACGTGGCGGGAAGATATAGGTTCCGCGGGCGATATATTCCTTGAGAATATCGTTTTGAATAGTGCCCTTCAGCTGCTCCGGCTTTACGCCCTGCTTTTCGGCAACAGCAACATACATTGCCAAAAGTACGGCTGCCGGACCGTTGATGGTCATCGAGGTGCTGACCTTATCCAACGGAATACCTTCAAAAAGCTTTTCCATGTCAGCGAGAGAATCAATTGCTACGCCAACCTTGCCGACTTCACCTTCGGATAACGGTGCGTCACTGTCCAGACCAATTTGTGTAGGTAAATCCATAGCTACGGAAAGACCGGTTTGGCCTGCCTGCAGCAGATATTTGTAACGGGCATTTGTTTCTTCGGCAGTGGCAAAGCCTGCATAAGCACGCATAGTCCACAGGCGGCCTCTGTACATTGTTGGCTGCACGCCACGGGTGAAGGGATACTGACCGGGAAAGCCGAGTTTATTGTTATAATCAAATTTTTCATCGATATCTAAGGGTGTATATAAGCGCTTTTCGCTTAAATGCTGCCGTTCGGGGAATTTTGCGATTGCCTTGGCAACCTTGGCATCGTAGGCATCTAAGCTAAGCTGTAAATCTTCTCGTGTAGTCATAATGATTTTCCTCCTTGGATTGCTCTTTCATCGTGCCTGTTTTTTCTAACGCTATGTGCATGTCGAAGGCATGTTCCAAATCAACAGGCTCATGGCCGTTTTTTCTTTGCGCCATTTTCAGGTAATCATAAAGCTGTTCCCTGAAATCGGGGTGGGCGCATTTTTCGATAATCAGCTTGGCCCGTTTTAGAGGACTCATACCGCGGATATCGGCTACACCTTGCTCGGTAATAAAAACCATCGTATCATGTTCGGTATGATCTGCGTGTGAAACCATGGGAACTACGCTCGAGATATTACCGCCTTTGGCAGTTGACGGGGTGGAGAATATTGTCAGGTAACCGTTGCGCATATAATCTCCGCTGCCGCCGATACCGTTCATCATACGGTTGCCCATAACATGGGTAGAATTTGCCTGACCGTAAATATCAAATTCAAGCGGTGTATTCATGGAGATAACGCCGAGGCGGCGGATGACCTCCGGATTATTGCTGATGTCGAGCGGGCGCAGAACAATACGGTTACGGTAGAGCTCGGGATCTTCTTTATACATCTCCCAAACTGTCGGCGATGGAGTGAAGGCACAGCCGGAGGCTTGGGTGACCTTACCGCATTTTATCAGCTTGAAAACAGAATCTTGTAAAATCTCCGAGTACATAGTAAGATTTTCAAATTTAGATTCTGCCAAACCCATTAATACAGCATTGGCTATGCTTCCTACGCCGGACTGCAACGGCAGCATTTGCTGCGGCAGACGGCCGTGGCGCTGCTCGTGCTCCAGAAAATCAACCAGGTTAGCGGCAATTTTTTTGCTTGTGTCATCAGGAGCGCTTAAATTGCGTACATGGTCGACAATGTCTGATTCGACGATGCAGGTAATTTTGTCAAGTCCGCAGCTTACATAAGGAGAACCGATGCGGTCGCCGACATGATAAATAGGGATTTCGGTGCGCTCAGGTGGCTTGCTGCAGATGTAAATATCGTGCATTCCCTCCAGCGTCAGCGGGATAGATGTGTTGACCTCAACAATAATTTTTTTCGCATGCTTTACAAGCATAGGCGTGTTGCCGACACCAGAACCGAGAACAATGCTGCCGTCTGCATTGATAGCAGCGGCTTCAACGATTGCAACATCAACATCGCCGTAAAAGCCGTAGTCGATTTGTTGGGCAAAATGGCTTAAATGCTGATCAATATAGGTTACGCTGCCGGTGTTGATCTGGCGGCTGAGTGTTTTGTTGGAGGCTGCATAATAAGGCATGCGTCCGCTGATACCGCCGACTTCGGCAAGTGATTCTTCGATTTCCGGTCCGACGGAAGCACCGCTCCAAATATTGATACGGCATTTTTTGCCGGCCTTGATGGCTTTAGCGAGAGCAAGTGTGGTTTTCTTAGGATAGCCAGAGGGGGTGAAGCCGCTGACACCGACATTCATACCATCGGTAATCAGTGTGGCTGCTTCGTCCGCGCTGACTATTTTGTCAAATAGGCAGGGGGTGCGCAAACGTGTTGCATCCAGCATTTCAAAAACCTCTTTTCTTTTTTGGAAATTTCCTTATCTGCTTACAGTTTAAATCTATCAACATATAAAGTAAAATACGGAAAATACATTTTACATATAAAAAATACATATACGTTAACTCGTTCTTTGATGCGGGAACAGGATAATTCATGATATATAGTTGTCTGTTTTTAGAAAAAAACGAAAAACTTATGCTTTTATTCCTAATCACTTATAAAAATAATTTATTGGAGTTATATGCGTTTTGCATATGCTGCCATTGGTTTTATGAAAAATTTAATTTTAAAAACTAAAAAAGTACTCAGAAATATTGCTGTATAGTATAATAAAGGCAGAGAGAAGTAAAGGAGAACCCTATATGGATATAGAATATTACCGCAATTTTATTGCCATAGTTGAAGCCGGCAGTATTTCTGCCGCAGCTAAGCAGATAGCGATTGCCCAGCCGGCGCTGAGTAATCAGCTTAAGGTGCTGCAGAAGCGTTTTGGTACGCAGCTGCTGCATGTGCGCCGTGGCGGTCACAGCATTGAGCTTACGGATGCAGGCTGTATTTTATATAACAAGGCTAAGTATATCTGCTCGGCAGAAAACAGCGCTCTGAAGGAGATAGTTGACTGTCAGGCAGGTTTTAGCGGTACGCTGCGCATCAGTCTGTCACCTTCGATGTCAATAAACTTTATTAAAAACTTTTTGAGTGATTTTTACAGAGAGTTTCCGCATATTAATTATGAGCTGTATGAGGTGCCGATTGACGAACAAACCCAGCAGCTTTTGGAGGGGAAAACAGAAATAGGCATTGCCAATGCACCCCTAAAGCAGTCTAAACGCTTTGAAACGCTGTTCAGCCGTAAAGAGCGTCTGGTTGCGCTTTTTCATAAGGATAGCCCGTATCTGAAAAATGATAAGCCTAATATCCTGCTGGATGATTTGGAGGACATTCCGTTATGTCTGTCGCGTGGCTGTTCTGAGCTGTTTTTTTCTGTGTGCTCGGATTCACACATTTTCCCGCAGGTTATGAGTATTAATACTACTAAGCTTTCGGCCATAGCCTGGGCAGAAAAAAATACCGGTGTGGCAATTGTACCGGCACCGGCTGTAGAATTGTTTCCGGCGAATCTGGTCCGCAAGGAAATCAAGGATGAGCGCTTGTTTCTGGAGATGACGCTGTCTATAGTTAAGGGCAGAGAGCTGTCGCAGGTTGCGCAGACCTTTATTAATTATTATATGCAGAATAAATAAAAATACGCCTTAGGCTGTTGATGTCTAGGGCGTTTTTGTTTGCCTTCTTACTGTATTTTTTTCTTCGGCCTATATTCCGAAATAAACAGGCCAGTCATTGTCAGGATGGTACCGAGTGCTACCAGCAGAGTGATTTTTTCCTGCAGGACAATCGCCGAGGTAATGACGGTGATGACGGGAACCATATAAATATAAACGCTGGCCTTTACTGCCCCCAACTCCCTAACTGCCAAATTCCAGGTGACAAAGCAGAGAGCAGAAGCGCCCAGTCCTAGAAAGACGATATTGAAAAGATAGGTAGTATTGGCGAAGCGTGCAAGGTTCAGCTCAAAATCCAAAAAACCGAGCGCCGGCAGCATAAAGAGAATGCCGTAGAAAAAGGTTCTGCGTGTAGCGAGGATAACAGGATAGCCGTAGCTGCTGATTTTTTTCGTCAGCAGGGCATAAAACGCCCACACAACGGCAGCCGAAATAGCCAGCAAATCACCCAGCGGATTGAGCTGCATGGCTACGCCGTTGAAGCTGATGCAGGCGATGCCGATCATCACAATGAAAAAGCCGATGATGAACTGTTTGCTTAAGCTGCCGGCAGAATGCATAAAATAATGCGCCAGCAGCGCAGTAAAGAAAGGCGCTGTGCTGCCGATTACGCTAACGTTGGAGGCTTGCGTATAGGTCAGGGCGATGTTTTCCAAAAGGTAGTAGAGGCAGATACCGCAAAGGCCTGCGGCCATAAAAACAGGCTCCTGCTTTTTATCTGTTTTCAGCATTTTAGGATAGGCCAGCCAAAGGGCGAAAAAGGCCATAATAAAGCGGAAAAAAAGAATTTCCAGCGGCTGAAAGCCGGTAAGTAAAACCTTGGTAGAAATAAAGGTTGTGCCTCAGGTAGCAATCGTAATGAGGGCAGCAAGGTGACCGATGTAGCGGGTGTTTTGCATTTGCTTGGAAGTCTCCGTTCTTTTAGTGCGCAGTAAAGCGCACTCTATGATTTTAGCAGGCTAAAATCCTGCTATGAACAAACTATCCCCTCTGCCAATGTAGCAGAAGGGATAGAATTTAAGTTTTTATTTTGTGTGCTTATCTTCAGCAGCCTGCTTATTTGGCGCCGCAGCAGCATATTTTGTCAGGGCAACTTTAGTGATGTGGAAGTCACCTACGGCAGCGGGGCCGTCGATACAGCCGTTGGAGCAGGTCATGCCTTCGATATAGCTGCAGTCGAGCTTGCCTTCGGCAGCAGCCTTGACGGTGTTGCGGCATTTGTCCAGACCGGAGCAGTATTGCGCATTATGCACCTCACCGCCCATAGCTGCAACCGTATCCTGCACGGCAGCGCTTACGCCGGCCGTCAGCGGGAAGCTCAGGCCAAGCTTGGAGGCATCACGTTCATAAGCGGTATCACCGCTCATTTCCGCAAATTTGATATCCTTGCCCTCCAGCATGCACATAATCTCTTCAAAGGTCAGCACGTAGTTGATGGTTTCTCTGTGCTCGCGTGCTTCCACCTTTTTGGCGATGCAGGGACCGATGAACACAGTAACTGCATAAGGATATTTTTGCTTTATCAGCTCAGCGCAGGTGAGCATGGGGGAGGGAGTGTCGGAAATTTTGTCCGCAGCCTCCGGTACCTGTGTTTTAATCAGCTTAACAAAGGCAGGACAGCAGGAGCTGGTCATAAAGCCCTGCTTGGCAGGAACTTTCTCCAGATATTCCTCTGCCTCCTTAACGCTGGTGATATCGGCACCAACGCCAACCTCTACAACTTCAGCGAAGCCTGCTTTTTGCAGTGCCTCGTAAATTTGCGCCATGGTAATCTTCAAACCGTATTGGCCTACGATAGACGGTGCCACAAGGGCGATAACCTGCTTGCCCTGCTGAATTTCGCGGATAACGCGGATGATATTGCTGCGCTCGTCAATGGCGCCGAAGGGGCAGGCATTGCGGCAGGCACCGCAGGAAACACATTTTTCATGGTCAATGACAGCCTTACGGTTTTCACCGATGCTGATGGCACCGATGGCGCAGGCACGCACGCAGGGACGATGGATTTCGATAATCGCACCGTAGGGGCACATCTGCTTGCAGCGTCCGCATTCGATACATTTCGTTTTATCGATAAAGGCACGGTCCTGAATAATGCTGATAGCCTTTTTGGGGCAGTTATTCATGCATTTATGGGTGATGCAGTGACGGCACATATCGGTAACGTAATAAGCATCAATCGGGCATTGGTCGCAGGCTGCGGGGAGCACGTCGATAATCGGCAAATCGGTGCGCTCAGGCTCGTTCAGCGTCAGCTTGGCAGCCTCGATGATATTGCTGGAGCACTCCTGCCCCAGCGCCATATCAATACGGTTTTTCAGTACGGCTCTTTCTTTATAAACACAGCAGCGGTAGCGCGGAGTGTCCTCGCGTACCTCCTGCAGAATATCGTAGACGTGGTCAGGCAACTCGTTATTCCAGGTGTAGCGGGATAAATGCTCCAGCACCATGCGGCGCAGCTGCGCAACAGCGGTTAATTCCATAAGGGTTCCTCCTTGGCAATTAGTTATATTGCGTTTTGCATTGCATACTCTATACTGTACAATTCTTTACAGAACGCAAAAATCCTGCTGAAGCGTGTGTAGTATAACCGTTAATTTTATATTAGCATTAGTTTTTGAAGATATTCATGCGAAAAGCAATTAACATATCGGGAAGTGAATAAAAATTTTAGCAAATGAGTGTCTGGAAGCATCGAAGTGCTGCATTGTTTGAGCGCTATTGTATGTTTATCTTGCAAAAATTCCTAGCTTCACGCGAGTTTTGCAGCACTTCGCATATGGTTCCACACGAAATTTGCGTTGTGCCCTTTGGGCACGGAAAATTTTTTCTGAACGGAACGAAATGTTAATTGTGACGCTAACAGAAAAAGCGTTTTCCACGAAAAAATTAAAAATTTTTCCTCTTACCCTCTTTACAAATTGAAAACCTAGTATTATAATAAGCGCATAAAGCAACAACGTGGTTGTTGGATCGAAAGGTCCAAACTTCGTGGTTGCTTTTTCTTTTATATCAGCGGTGAGAATTATAATTTATATCTTACCCATGATAAGTGCAACGAAGCACCGTAGCAGCGCAGGGCGCAGCTGACGGTGCTTTCTTATTTACAGAGCCAGAGAGAAGAAAATCTGTAAAGCACAAAAAACTGTATTTCAAATGAGGGGCTTACACTTCGTAAACCCAAGGAAATTCTCAGAGAGAAATTAGGGAGGTTTTACAATGAATGATGTACCGAAACTGTTTGGCAGCTTAGTTTTTAACGAAAGCGTTATGAAGGACCGTCTGCCGACTGCAACCTATAAGGCATATAAGGCAGCAGTGCTTGCAGGCACTCCGCTGAATCTGGAAATTGCTAATATCATCGCCAATGCTATGAAGGACTGGGCTCTGGAGCATGGCTGCACTCATTTCACTCACTGGTTCCAACCGATGACCGGCATCACCGCTGAAAAGCATGAAAGCTTCATTTCTCCTACTGCCGAAGGCCGTGTTATTATGGACTTCTCCGGCAAAGAGCTGATTCAGGGCGAGCCTGATGCTTCCAGCTTCCCGTCCGGCGGCTTGCGTGCAACCTTTGAAGCCCGCGGCTATACAGCATGGGACCCGACTTCCTATGCATTTATCAAAGATAACTGCCTGTGCATTCCTACAGCCTTCTGCTCCTACACCGGCGAAGTGCTGGATAAAAAGACTCCGCTGCTGCGTTCCATGAATGCAGTCAGCAAAGCAGCCTGCAAGCTGCTGAAGCTGTTCGGCATTGATACTATCCGCGTCAACAGTACTGTTGGTCCGGAACAGGAATATTTCCTCGTAGATAAAAAAATGTGGGAAAAACGTAAAGACCTGGTTTACACCGGCCGTACCCTTTTCGGTGCGAAATCTCCGCGTGGCCAGGAGCTGGATGACCACTACTTCGGTATTATTAAGCAAAGAGTTCTTTCCTTCATGAAGGATTTAGACGAGGAACTGTGGAAGCTGGGCGTACTCGCCAAGACCGAGCATAACGAAGTTGCTCCGGCACAGCACGAGCTGGCACCTATCTTCACAACTACCAACGTAGCCTCTGACCATAACCAACTGATGATGGAGTTCATGAAACGTGTAGCTCTGCGTCATGGTCTTGTTTGCCTGCTGCATGAAAAACCCTTCGACGGGGTAAACGGCAGCGGCAAGCATAACAACTGGTCCTTATCTACGGAAGAAGGCTTGAACCTGCTGGATCCCGGCAAGGAGCCGTACAAAAACCTGCGCTTTCTGACCTTCCTGGCAGCAATCATCAAAGCAGTTGATGAATATCAGGATCTGCTGCGTGTATCTGTTGCCAGCGCCGGCAATGACCATCGTCTGGGCGCTAACGAAGCTCCTCCGGCTATCGTTTCCATGTTCCTTGGCACTGAGCTGACTGCAGTTCTCGAAGCTATTGCAGCAGACAAGGTTTACAACGGCAACCCGGAAAGCTACATTAAAGTAAGCGACGATACCATTCCTGCTCTTGTTAAGGATAACACCGACAGAAACAGAACCTCTCCCTTTGCCTTCACCGGCAATAAATTTGAATTCCGTATGCTGGGCAGCATGTTCTCCATCGCCGGCCCCAACATCGTACTGAACACCATCGTTGCCGAAGAGCTGGATGAATTTGCTGATAAGCTGGCAGATGCTCCTGATCTGGAAGCAGCAGTATATGATTTGGTTAAAGAAACCTATAAAGCTCATAAACGCATTGTCTTCAATGGCAACGGTTATACCGATGCATGGGTTGAGGAAGCTGCCAAACGCGGTCTGCTGAACCTTAAATCTACTCCGGAGGTTCTGCCGTATCTGGGACATGCCAAGAACATCGAGCTGTTCGAAAAGCATAACATCTTCACAAAAGCCGAGGTTGAATCCCGTGTAGAAATCCTGCTGGAGAACTACAGCACCACGATTTCTATCGAAGCAGCAAGCATGCTGGATATGTTCCATAAGGACATCCTCCCGGCAGTTACCGCTTATACCGGAGATTTGACCAAAGCAGTACTTGATAAAAAAGCTGCCGGCGTCAGCGCAGGCTTTGAAGGCGCACTTGCCGATAAGCTGAGCAAGCTGGGCGGAGAAATGTATGCATCCTCCCTGAAGCTGGAAGATGGCTTGAAGGAAGCAGCAGAAATCGGCGATAGCGAGAAACAGGCTCTGTACTATCACGATACCGTTCTTGAAGAAATGGGCAAGTTGAGAAGTGCTGTTGATGCTGCCGAAGCTTTGACCGGTGGTAAGTATCTCGACTATCCGACTTATGGTGAGTTGTTGTTTGGTGTAAATGAGTAAGCTGCAGTTGCCTTCTCGACAGCCTCGAGTAAGGTGTTTTAAGATAAAATAATATATATAAACTCATACACAATGGGGTGTATCCGAAAAATCGGGTACGCCCCTTTTTCTTTAGCTAATGCCATGTGAGCGCTGCTCAATGACACGTTAAAAAATATTATAATTTGAGGGGTGTTTACAAATGGATAAATATGTATCTGCCGATACTATATGGGTGCTGATAGGTGCCTTCCTGGTATTTTCTATGCAGCCGGGCTTCGCCATGGTTGAAACAGGCTTTACCAGAGCCAAAAATGCCGGCAACATCGTCATGAAAAATGTCATGGATATGTGCCTCGGCTCCATCGTTTTCTGGGTTCTGGGCTTTGGCCTGATGTTTGGTACCGATATCGGCGGCTTCATCGGCACGCCGGACTTCTTTGTAAAAGGTGATTACGGTGCCAGCTATCCAAGCACTGCGTACTTTATCTTCCAGACGATGTTCTGTGCTACCGCAGCAACAATTGTTTCCGGTGCTATGGCAGAACGTACCAACTTCCTGGTATATTGCATTTACAGCGTATTAATCAGCGCTATTATTTACCCGATTAGCGGTCACTGGATTTGGGGCGGCGGCTGGCTCGCACAGATGGGTTTCCACGATTTCGCCGGTTCTACTGCCGTTCATATGGTAGGCGGCGTTGCTTCTCTCGTCGGTGCCAAGATGATTGGCGCGCGTATCGGCAAATACAATGCCGACGGTACGGTAAACGCTATTCCCGGTCACAGCATTCCGCTTGGTGCCTTGGGCGTTTTCCTTCTCTGGTTCGGTTGGTTTGGCTTCAACGGTGCTTCCACCGTTTGCGCAACCGGTGATGACGCCTTGGTTTCCATGGGTGCTATCTTTATTACTACTAACATGGCTGCAGCAGCTGCTGCTACCGCAACTATGATTTACACCTGGATTCGCTACGGCAAGCCTGATGTTTCCATGACACTGAACGGCGTGCTTGCAGGTCTGGTAGCAATTACCGCAGGCTGCGACATGGTAAGCCCGGCTGGCGCTTTAATCATCGGCCTGATTGCCGGTGTGCTGGTAGTTGCTGCTGTTGAATTCTTCGACCAGAAGCTGAAGATAGATGATCCTGTCGGTGCAATTTCTGTTCACGGTGTCTGCGGTGCCTTCGGTACTATCGCAACCGGTCTCTTCGCTCTTGACGGCGGCCTCTTCTATGGCGGCGGTACTGATTTCCTGGTAAAACAAATCCTCGGCGTTGTAGTTGTAGCAATCTATGTTGCGATTACGATGACGATTATCTTTAAAGTTCTTGATAAGCTCTTCGGTCTGCGTGTTAAGGAATCCGAAGAAATTAAAGGCCTGGATATGGAAGAGCATGGCCTGCTCAGCAGCTATGCCGACTTTATGCAAACTCCGTTGGAGGCACAGACCTCTGTTACTACTACTTATGTTACTCCGGTCAAGGAAACTGCAGCTAAGCCTGCAGGCGCAGTAAAGATGAGCAAGGTTGTTATTATCACCTCGCAAAATCGTTTCGAAGCATTGAAGAATGCTTTGGATAAGCTGGGAATTACCGGCATGACTGTTACCAAGGTTTTGGGCTACGGCATTCAGAAGGGCTCTACGGAAATGTATCGTGGTGCTGAGGTTGCTGCACACCTGCTGCCGAAGGTAAAGGTTGAAATGATTGTTTCCGCAATTCCTGTTGCAGCAGTAGTCAATGTTGCTAAGCAGGTTCTGTATACCGGCAAATACGGCGATGGCAAAATCTTCATCTATGATGTTGAGGATGTTGTTAAGATTCGTACCGGTGAAACAGGCTATGATGCTCTGCAGGATTATCCTATTGAGGAAAAATAATTTGCTTCTCCCTAATCAAACTCCCTAATAAAACAGGAAGGCGCTCGATGTCTTGCGTAATGCAGGCTAAGAGCGCTTTTCTGTGTGTTGGAGGAGAATGCTTTTATAATATTATTATGGCGAAAAAACTTGCAAAACTGCATTGTTTAGGCCAAAATAAGATTGAATCGTATTTTAGTCGGATTGGAGTGAATGCTATGAATAAAAACGTTGCTTTATATAATGAGATGATAGCTTTTTTGCCGGAGATGCACGCCGCTGCCAGCATTTTATCAAGGTTGCCAGTTTGGCCAAGCAGCTGGCTGAGAGCGAGGGTGCAGATGCAGAGCTGACAGAGCTTGTTGAGGCGGCAGGTCTTGTGCATGACTGCGGTATTAAGCCGGGTGAAGCCAAGTACGGTGCCGGTCATTGCACCGGTAAAATTCAGGAGCAGGAGGGACCGTCGGTAGCACGCGGGCTTTTGCAAAAGGTTGGCTATACACCTGAAAAAATTGAACGCATCTGCTATCTTGTCGGTCATCATCATACATATAATATGATTGACGGCCTTGATTATCAGCTGCTTGTGGAAGCTGATTTTATAGTAAATTTTTATGAGGACGGTACGCCGAAGGAGAATATTGCCAAGGCTGTGGAGCGGATTTTTAAAACAGAGAGCGGAATAAAGCTGGCAAAGACTATGTTCGGTCTTTGATATACAATGCTGTGGCTTTTCGGTCACAGCATTTTTCTTGCTATTTTGTTCTATGCTTGCTAAAATAGACAGGATTAGGTTATTTTTGGAGGGATAAGATATGAAGGAAATTTATGATTTAGCAGAACAATATCATAACGATGGCAATAACTGCGTGGAATCCGTAGTTAAGGCGTGTAACGATGGCTTAGAGTTGGGCCTGCCGGATGTAGCAATCCGCATGGTGTCCGGCATGGGTGGCGGTATCGGCCGCAGTGGCTGCGTGTGCGGTGCGCTGAGCGGTTCCTGCCTGGTTATCAGTTCTATCGTTGGCAGATTGGATCCGTCTGAAAAGCATCAGACAGAGGTCTATAAATATACACATGAGTTTCATGAGCGCTTTACCAAGCATTTCGGCACTTCCTGCTGCAGAGCACTGAATCGCCTGAGCTTCGGTACACCGGAATACAGAACTAAATGCATTAAAATTACTGCCGAAGCGGCAGACATGGTATCTGATTATCTGCAGGAAAAGGGACTGGTAAAATAAGCATTGGCTGCGAAGCTGAAAGAAGGACTGATGGAGGTCAGGCTGATGGAAAAAACTGAGTTGAAGAACATTGTAATTTTAGCAACCGGCGGCACTATTGCCGGAAAGGCTGATTCCGGTACCCAGATGACTGGCTATACTGCTGGTGCCTACAGCGTTGCCGATTTGCTGGCGGGTGTGCCTGAACTGGGCGAGCTGGCGCATATCAGCGGCGAGCAGTTGTGCAATATCGACAGCAGCAGTATTACCGATGCTTTACTGCTGCGCCTGGCGCAGCGCTGCAATGAGCTGCTGGCGCAGGATGATGTCGACGGCGTTGTTATTACCCATGGTACCGATACTATGGAAGAAACGGCCTTCTTTCTGAATCTGACTGTAAAGAGTGCTAAGCCGGTGGTACTCGTGGGCGCAATGCGTCCTGCCACCGCAGTCAGTGCCGACGGACCTTTGAATATTATCAACGCTGTTAAGGTAGCTGTGGATGCTGTAAGCGCCGGACAGGGCGTGTTGGTGATGATGAACGATGAAATCTACAGCGGGCGTGACGTGACCAAGACGAACACGGCGAATGTGGCAACCTTCAAGGCAACGAACGGTGGTCCTTTAGGCTTTATAGTTGGCGGTGAGGTACATTACTATTATCGCAGCGTGCGTCCGCACACACTGCATAGCGAATTTGATGTGAGCGGTGTTACTGCTTTGCCGCGCGTGGATATCATCTACACGCATATCGGTGAGGATCGCGTATTTGTGGATGCGGCACTGGCAGCAGGCGCACATGGCCTTATCTACGCCGGCAGCGGTATGGGCAGCATTCATGAGGCTGTGGAAGCGGCGCTGGCGGAGGCTGTAGGCCGCGACGTTGTAGTAGTGCGTTCCAGCCGCACAGGCAGCGGTATTGTTGCCGCAGGCCTGGAACGTTGGCAGGAGCAGGGCTTCCTGTATGCGGATAATTTGAATCCGCAAAAGGCACGCCTTTTGCTGCAGCTGGCACTTTTGCGGACGCAGGAGCGCAACGAGGTGCAGAGTGTTTTCTTAAAGTACTAAAATACATACAAAAAGACGGTAAGGTTAAGGCTTTGCCGTCTTTTTGCATGTATTTGTTACAAAGTTAACGCTTTACGCGTTATCTTAATTTAGATATTTCTGTCATATTGCCAAAAATAAACTGGAAGCGTATAATACAAAACTGTTCGTGCCTAGGTGCGGAAAACATTTAGGTGCGATTTTTATCGTGTAAGTAATTTTAGTTTTTGGAGGTTAGTATGTCTAAATTACGTATTGCTATTACTGCTGACACTTATCCGTTTGCCAGCGATATTACGAATCTTGTGCGTGCTCCCTTTACGGCGCGCGGTCTTGTAGATGTTATCAATAAGCTTGGTGCTCTGCCTATAGTTTTGCCTGATGTTACCGATGCTAAAGGAGAAGATTATGCAGAAATGTTTGATGCGCTGATTATCCCCGGCGGGCCGGATGTAGACCCAACTTTCTTTGGTGAAGAACCGCATTGGAAGATTGGCAGCACCAATTATAAACGAGATGTATTTGAAGAAGAAATTTTTGCGGCATTCTATAAAGCAGGCAAGCCTATTTTCGGTATCTGCCGTGGCTGCCAGCTGATTAATATTCTTATGGGCGGCAGCGTTTATCAGGATCTGCCTTCAGAAAATCCTGCTGCTTATATCCGTCATTCCCAAGGTGCCAACGGCTCTTATCCGACACATAATATCAGCATTGAAGAAGGCAGCGAGCTGTATAAATCCTTAGGTGCGAAGGCTTATGTGAATTCCCGCCATCATCAGGGAATTAAAGATGTCGGCAACGGATTGAAGGTTACTGCCACGGCTCCCGATGGTGTAGTAGAATGTATTGAATCGACCAAAGATAATCAGATTGTTGCAGTACAGTGGCATCCGGAAAATATGTGGCAGGAACATCCTGAAATGCGCCGCCTATTTGCAGATTTTATGGCGCGTGTAGAAGCTGCTAAATAAATTATTCAGAAGAAGGTCGGAAATATGGAATCAAAAAAGTTAGGCTTTTGGAGTATTGTATTATTAGGTATCAACGGTATTATCGGTTCGGGTATTTTCCTTTTGCCGAATAAAGCGATGGCAATTATCGGACCGGCCAGCCTTTTGGTTATGCTGTTTGATATGTTGCTGGTACTGGCGATTACCTTTTGCTTTGCCGAAGCCGGCGGCTTGTTTAAGGAAAATGGTGGCGCATATATTTATGCTAAGGAAGCTTTTGGCGACTTTGTCGGCTATGAAGTAGGCTTTTTGTCCTGGGCAACGCGTATCATTGCCTTTGCAACAATGGCAGTTGGTTTTGCTACAGCTTTAGGCGGTATTATTCCCGCACTCAGCTCTGATATGATGAAGAATGTCATTATCAGTGTTATTTTCCTGGTACTGGCAGTTATTAACCTGTTGGGTATCAAACTGTACGAAGTTATTCAGAACGTAGCAACTATTGCTAAGCTGCTACCGTTTGTTTTGTTTATTGGCATAGGTATTTTTTATATCGAGCCTGCTAATTTTACACCGCTGTTTCCTCATGGCGTTTATACACCGGGAAGCTTTGGCACTGCGGCCGTAATGCTGTTCTTTGCTTTTACCGGCTTTGAATCCTTGGGTGTTGCAGCTGCCGAGATGGAAAACCCGCAAAAAAATCTGCCGAAGGCAACTCTGATTACAATTTTTACCGTATCTGCCATTTATATTCTGCTGTTGGCCTGTGCTATCGGTATCATGGGCTATGAGCTTGCAGATACAACAGCTCCGGTACAGGCGGCCTTTACTCGTATTGCCGGTGCCTTTGGTACAACGGTTGTTGCTGCCGGTACGTTGATTTCCATTGGCGCGCTTTGTATTGCTGCTTCCTTTGTTACACCGCATTGCGGACTGGCTTTGGCGGAGCAGCATATGCTGCCTGCTTTTATGGCAGAGCGTAACCGTTTTGGTGCACCTTACTGGTGCATTATTATATCGACAGTGGTTGCGATGCTGATAGGTTATTCCGGTGGTTTCGCATTTTTAGCTTCCATCAGCGTAGTTTCACGTTTTTCGCAATATATTCCGACGTGTCTTTCTATCATGGTATTCCGCAAAAAAATGCCGGATGCACCGCGTGCGTTTAAGATTCCGTTCGGACCGGTTATTCCTGTTATTGCTTTAATTGTAAGCCTGTGGCTTTTAGCGCAGGCTAAACCGCAGCAGCTTATGATTGGCTTTGGCGCAGCGGTTATCGCATTACCGTTTTATTTCTTGGTGCATAAGAAAAAACAGGCGTAAATAAAAAATGCAGGTTATCGTGCAAAGATAACTTGCATTTTTTAATGCGCTTTAAAATTTTACCATCTTCTGTAACCGTTATGGTGCTTGGTACGTTCTGCCTGACGGGCAGCGCGCTCCGCTTCGTAAACCTCGCGGGCAGCAAAGAAATCCTCCAGCTTCCAGCCACGGTTAAACATTTCAATCAGCAGCTTGCCGGTGTTGTTGGCATCATCAAAGGCGGTGTGCCACAGGCCGGCGGTGTTGACCTCCTGTTCCTCGGTAGCCTTTTTCAGACCGGTGGTGTAATCATCACCCTTCCACAGGCGGTAGGCCAGCGCCAAATCAAGATAGTCCTCGTATTTTACGGGGTTTTCGATTTTATGACGCTCGCAGCCTGTCTGCAGTACCTTGTAATCCTCGGTTCCCCAAGCTACAAAGTAGGTTTCGCCGCTTTCATACAGCGCTGCCAGCTCCTGCACCATGGCAGAAAATTCAATGGCCTGCTGCATATCCTTAGCGGTAATCATGCAAAAATCCATAGAATCCTTGGCTTGCTTAGGATAAAAATGCGGTTTGACAAAGCTCTGGATGCGTCCGCAGTCGGTGAGCGGTTCGCCGTCCAGCTTCACTGCGCCAATTTCGATAATCTCGGAAAAGAAGCCGCGCGGACGGCCGACAGGGCGCTCGTAGGTAGTAAATTCAAAATCAACGACTAAAAATTTCTTCATTGCAATTCCTTCTTACACTAAAGCATAGCCTGCTGCTCAGTGCTTTTTACCGCAGCATTTTTTATACTTTTTGCCGCTGCCGCAGGGACAGGGATCGTTAGGATAAACCTTTTTCGCTTTGGCACCTACACGGGTATTTTGCTGAGCTGCCTGTTGTGCGTCACGCAGCAGCTTGATAGTTTCGTTAGGAGTGTGGCCACCGAGACAGAACATACGGGTAGCATTGTTGCGGGCGTTCTGCAGCAGTACGGAAAGTCTGCCGAGATGGCTGTAATTGTTCCAAGCGGGAATATTAGCCTGCAGCTTCTGAATCAGCTCAGAGGTATTGCCGTCGGTGTTGGAGTTTTCAAATTCATAGATGTACTGGCACCAGTAATGTGCATCCAGTGCCGCAACATTCAGCTCTTGAGTGAAGAAGTCATGCAGATCCTGATATGCGGTAGTAGATTGCATATAACCGTAGTGGGAAAGCATGGTGATTTCCTTTACGGTAGGCAGGTACAGACCGAAGGGCTTTCTGCCTTGCTCCAGTCTGGTGTAGAAGTCATCGCTGTCATTTTTCTTGAGCAGGATGCGGCCATCTTTAATTGCGCAGGGGTTAAAGTTGCTCGGAACCTCGGCCAGCAGCTGCGGCAGGGTTTCCGGAGTAAGCTCAAAGCCTGCTTTTTGATTATACATTTCGCAGAAAAATTCTACCGGCAGGATAAGGTGCAGGCTGGACATGGCAGTGATGCAGTCCAAAAGCCATGCCAGCTGTTGGCGGCGAGCCTGAAAGTCTGCGGTGTTGATTTTTTTGTAGACGTTGCGTGCTTCCTTTACTGCTTCAAAGCAGTCATCGGGGTAGGAAACAATATAGCCCATAGAAATGAAAGGCAGCAGCAGTGCATATTCACTGTAGGTAGGATGGAAGCATTTTTTCTCCATGGCTGCTTCGAAGGCCTGAATATTTTCGTCCGGCATAATAGCAAAGCGTTTTGCTGCAATTTCCGGCTTTTGCATTTCTGTGCAGATTTTTTCTGCCAGCTCGTCCTTTTTGAGCTTGCTGTAGGTGATGCAGAGCTGACGCGCTGCAAAAATTAATTTATCCTTAGTGAAGGCTTTTAAGTAATCCAGCAATACAGGTTTACGGGATGGTTGATTCTTGGTTTTGGTTGTACTTGCAGACATATTGATAGAAAATCTCCTTCTTTGTAATCTTACGTATCTCTTAATTATAAATAAAAACAGGAAATATAGCAAGTGAGGAAATTTAATATACAGTTTATTATACGCTTTTCGGCGGTTAAATTTATTTTTCAGCCTCTACTTGCTGGCGACGCATAGCGGGAATAAGGAAAAAGGCACAGTAAATAAAGGAAAGCAGCACGATTGCGCCGCCGCCGAGACCTATATAAGCGATGGAAGCATGCGTACAGATAAGTCCGCCCAGATAGCTGCCGCTGCCGATACCAAGATTATAAATGCCGGAGTAAATCGACATAGCCACAGCGGAGGTGCTCATAGTAGTTGTGCGCAAAAGCTCTGCCTGGCCTACAACGTTGAAGGCGGTAACGAAAATGCCCCAGATTGCGCAGAGCAGCACCAGCAGATAATGATTGATGCTTACGGGGTAGAGCAGCAACAAAACAACTGCAACGCCAAGTACGGTGATGCGGAAGAAGTGATAGCGGCATTTATCGTACCATTTGGAAAAGGCTGCGCTGCCCAAAAGTCCGGCAGTACCGAAAATAACCAAGGTGATGGTTATCCAAGCATCATCCATCATCGCAATCTGCTTCAGGTAAGGCTCGATATAGCTGTAGGCGGTATAATAGCCGGTGGGGAGCAAAAAGGACATCATATAGAGGCCGATGAGCACAGGATTTTTCAGCATTACCGGCAACTGCGAAAGCGTAAACGGTTCGCTTTTTTCCAGCTTGGGGAAGACGCAGAACATATAGGCTAATACGATGAAGGCCAAAACGGCGATGCACATAAAGGCCATGCGCCAGCCTACGTAAAGGCCGATGATACGTCCTAAGGGAAGGCCGACGATGATGGCGATGGCCGTGCCGGTTACAATCATACTCATAGCCAGTGCTTTAAAGGGACCTTTGACAAGACGCACGGCGATAGGCGAGGCGACGGACCAGAAAATGGAGTGGGCGAAGGCTACGCCGATGCGCGAAAGCAGCAGCGTCCAAAAGCCGGTGGCAAAGGCAGAGGCTACATGCGATACGGCGAACAGGCTGATGGTTGCCAGCAAAAGCTTGCGCAGCGGATAGCGGGAAGCAGCAATCATCAGCGGCAGGCTCATGAGCATTACGACGTAGGCATAAATGGTAATCAGCATGCCTGCCTGCGCTTCCGTCATGCGGAAGTCTGCGGCGATATCGGACAAAAGGCCTATGGGCATAAATTCCGATGTGTTAAAAATAAAGGCGGAAACGGTCATACCGATTAACGGCAGCCATTCGCGGGTAGTTGTTTTGTTTTCCATATATATAAAGCACCTGACTTTCATTCTATAAAATTGCGCTGAATATTATAGCACAGCATATTTGTGTACTACAAGCAAAAAGATTGTAAATTATTGGCTGTGGGGTGTTGCGGAGGTTTTCTTTGAAAAGGGCTGTCGTTAAGGGGTAAAAACAGTAAAGGCGTTCTACTTAAGTACGGTAGAACGCCTTTAATTATAATATTAATTTTAGTTTATGGTTACTGCTCAGCTTGTTCAAACGGGAGAGAAGTAGCCTTGGCGATATCCTGCACAGAAAGGCCCATGCTGAAAAGACGCTTAGCAGCAATGTTGGCATTTGCTTCGCCCTCAGCAATGCCTTCACGCCTTTTATCTAATAAACGTGCTTCCATAAGCATAAATTCTCGCCTTACTTTTGTATCTAATTTGAGATGGCTGATTTCATCGTCAATTTGCTTAGTGAAATCAGTATTAGAGTGGTTAAGCTTCTTCTTTCAGCTTCTCCACATCAGCGAGAGATAAACCGGAAAGTTCCGTGATTTCCTGCAGAGAATAGCAACCTTTAGCTAACATGAGTTTAGCGACTTTAAGTTTATGTTCGGCTTCACCTTTTACTAATCCGATAGCTTCGCCTTCAGCAAGGCCAATCTCCTTGCCTTCGGCAATGCCTTCACGCCTCTCATCTAACAAACGTGCTTCCATAAGCATAAATTCTCGCCTCACTTTCGTATCGAGTTTCAGAT